>Ga0214544_1010279_pt1 | contig 13899 bp, 10 predicted proteins | sample CNSS3metaG_FD_160074 | JGI IMG/M metagenome (GOLD analysis project Ga0214544, IMG submission 160074) | Root nodule microbial communities from cowpea collected in UCLA plant growth center, Los Angeles, California, USA - CNSS3 | ecosystem: Host-associated > Plants > Roots > Nodule | place: USA...
AAAAAAAAATCAAATCTTTCATGAAGAACAGTCAACACGAAAGAAAAGAAAATTAGTGGAGTATGAAGAAAAAGAAAGAAGAAGGATCCACAAAGAAGAAGAAGAAAAATAAGAAAAAAAAAACCTAGACCAAGCAAAAGTTCTATTTTGCATGAAGAACGACAAAAAGGAAGTAAAAAAAAATTAATTTCATACGAAGAAAAATAAAGAAAAAGCATCCACGAAGAAGAAGAAAAACAAAAACTAACCTGGTGGAAGCAAACGTTTAAAATTGATGTCCTTGGAGAAGAAGATCTATCATGCTGTCAGTCAACATCAATCAGTAATTAAAAAAGGTTTTCAACGATAAAAACACAACAACATAAAAAAGATAAAAATATCCTCAATTTTAGACTCATGTCAATGAATTAGAATATTTATTTTAATAACTTACCTATACTAAGATTTTTTTAGATATAAGTAGATAAGTAGATATAGTAGATTTTTCAGGATATTTGGGGAAATTCTATAGTAGTTTATTTTGTTTAGATATTTTTCTTTTGACTTTTACTCCTTGAAATATTAGACTTTGTATTAATCGTTGAAAATAATGTTAATTTACATTTCATTCCTACTATTATGTTTACTTTTATCAAGCGATTTCTATAATACTTTTAAATTTTTTGTTTGCTTCCAAACTTTTTTATCATAAAAAAATATATTTTTTATTATATATATATATATATATATATATATATATATATATATATATATATATATTACTTGTTTTTTATAAAGTATATCATAATAATCAATATATTATACTTTTTGTTTTTTATCAAGCAATTCATTTTCATCAATTTTCATCCTAAATCTACTCAAATTACATAATTTTTCTTTTGAATAAATAACCACACTTTCATCTTATTTTCCTCTCAAAGCCATTCAAATTCATTTTTTTCAAATTCATCTTTAAATCTAAACACACCTTCATCTTTAAGTTTTTAAGTGAGAAATGATGATGCTATCCATCCAATAAAAGTTATATAAATTTGTTAGAACCTAAAAGAAAAAAAAAATCATGTAGAGTTATAATTATTGTATTTTGAGTGTCAGTTTAGTTGAAATACTAAAATATATAAAAAATAATTTCTGTAATACCATATAATTATTGTGTTTTTAATGTTAGTTGATATACTAAAATATATATCTAACATTAGCTTAAAAAGCTTACACGTGTTAATATGTTTAATTCCTGACCTATTATTTCACAAACTAATCATAATATAATAGATGTATGAAATATTAGGAGTAAATTAGAAATAACAAATTTATCAAAAAAAAATCTGAATTTTTCTTCGAGTGCCATGTGTAAAATCTACAAACTTTTATAAGGAACTAGCATGAGACTCGTGTCGTGTTTTTAGTTTTTAAAACTTTTGTTTAGAAAACAGATTTGAATATTATTATGAATAAATCAATAATTTAATTTAAGAGTTATAGATGTTATAATTGTCAATTTAAATATATTAAAACGATAAATTCATCTAACAATGATATAATTATATATTTACGTATAATTAATTGTTGCTATGTATTATGTGTTATATGTTATGTGTTTTTGAGTAATTTGGAGTAATCAATTTGTGATGACATAGATTGTTATTTTGTTTAGATTAAGAAATGTCAGTATGATGTTTTTTAGAAGTTTAATTACAAAACATTGTTTGTGATAATAAGTTTAGAGTTTTAGTCAAGATTAAAGAGTAAAAAACAGGTGTTAATTTTTTTTGTTTTGGATTTTCTTGTCAGATTTCAAAGTTATTTTTTATAAACACATTACTATTTATATTTACATGATTCTAAAGAATATGTAATAATTATATTCCTTAAGTAAATATAATTTTGATATAATTTTGTATAATTAATTACGGTTATATATTAGTGTTCTTATATTTGTAATATTATTCTCTTATTGCTTTATTAATTTGAGAATTAATTTGAATTTAACGTCAATTTCGCTTAATTGTTGTATGTTTTGCTATTATGGTTTCTTGTTTGACCTAACAGTACATCATTAAAGTGCTATGGTAAACGTTTTTACTACTAATTTAATATCATTAAAATAAATGTAATATTTCTATCAGGATACGAAAAGATGGTGGCAATATGAACTTATTACATGTCTTATCGGGTTGATATTTGTTTTGCACATTGATTGGTTTCGTCAGGGGGTTTCATTTCGTGCAGACGTTACGTTTGGTTTCTTTAAAAGGTAAGTTGGATCAGTGCGCGTGTGTCTAGTTAGAAACGAAGAAACAAACCATCATCCCTCTCGCAGTTACAACAGCGTCCAAACCTGAAAATGTCTTCATCCAGGTCTATCAGCTTCACAAACTTTTACCAGAACTCAGTCATGGTGATGGAGCCCGCAGAGGTTGGTGCATTATTTTCTTTCGTTTAGTTAAAGTTTGGTTTTTTGGATAGCAATACCTACTTTCTGGCCTAAAGTTCATATTTTTTTGTACGATGGTGTTCTGGTTGAAGTGTTTCTAAAATTTTTTGTTCAAAGTTTTGATTTTTATGAATCCTTCTCCTTTCATATATGTTAGGAGTGTCTCGAGTTCGAAGTTGGTTTTTATGAACAATGGGGCAAATTACTACTAATGGGGACCAACTTTTTTAGTGATCTGAAAGGAAATATCATAAATATAGAGTTTGAAGAAGGTCTTTTGGGTCAGAGACAGATTCGTGGTGTTGAGAAGATTCGGTCCTTTTATAACCTTAACGATGTTTACTATGTCTGTATTGTTTATTGTGGAGACCGTTATTTTCGTATAAGGGTTTTCGACTTGGACTGGAAGGAGGTTGAGTATCCTGGTAAAGCAAAGAATTCTTGCATGTAACCCTTTGTCTTCAATAAGGTTTTTCCAAGCGTTTAGGGTGCAGTTCATCCCAGCCACGGTATGCAATATTAATCCATTTTTATTGCATTTACAACTGCATTTGTATGGTCATTGATTCTAATACATTTAATCTGTTCATTGTTGTCTTAGATGTTGATTATTGTGCTAGATTACTTCCAAATATTCTGTCAGGATAAATTTGCATTTAATTACGCGGTCAAGATGTATGACCCTTTGTCGAAGATGTTTGAAATATATGTGGATACAGATGAGTCTTTGAGGATGGTTCTGTTTGGTTTTAGTAGGTACATTCCATATTATCGGATGACTGGTCTGTGTTACCTACATTTAAACTATGTAGGAAACAATGTATTTCTTCATAGGATCTTCTCGGCCGAAGGAGCAGAAATGGATTATAACAGAGATTCAGCCAATGCTCCAAACAACCAAGTTGCAGTTGTTGCTCCTGATTTTGAGAAAGTATTAAGCAATTATGATGTTAAAGCATCTTCTTTGGTAAGACTGATATGTATAGTCATGTTTTTATATTTTAGTTCATATCTATGATGGCTTAACATATTTTCTTCGAATGTAGTATCTGGATTCCAAATTTGCAAAAGAATGCTTGATCAAGGGACGCAAGAGCTACACACTGACGAATGGCCAATCTCAATTCTGGGACTGTAAAATACGTTGGACGAGTAGAAGTTCCTATGAGTGTTACTTGACCTGTGGTTGGAAGAAGTTTTGCAAAGAAAATGGTTTGGCTGCTGGTGATCGGATAAGATTTGTTGTGGAGGATGAAGAAAACAACGTCATCCATATATTGAAGAATTAGCTTATTGTAAAGTTTTCAATATTTTGTCTCTGAAAGTATTACGTAGGACCTATGAACACTTAGTTTAAGTTTCTTTTTTTATGAACTGCAGATGTTAGATATTTTGTATATCAACATTAATGTATTTTGGAATGTTGATATATATGTTTATGTAAAACTACTTATTTATATTGACTATTATATTGACTTATTGACTATTGAATTCATATATTGTTATTATTTATAAGAAATTAACCATTCGTTTTTAGGATTTAACTTACTATAATATTACGTTAATATAAAAAATAAAATAACTTCTATATAATAATATTACTTATATTTATGTTTAAAAAGTCAATTTTATAAATAATTGTAATGTTCATAATTTGTTGGATTTAATTTAGTATGGATAGTTGTAATTAGGACAACTTGTTAATAAATGAACATGGATCATCATTTGCATCAGCTTATTTCATTAATAATATCAGACATCTGGGAGGTGCAATCCAACACAATCTAAAGATTGACCTTGAGATTTGTTTATGGTCATAGCATAGGATAACATGATTGGGAATTGTCTTCTAATCATCTTGAATGGCCACGGTGACTGAGATGAGGACATGGACATACGCGGGATGTAAACTTTTGTTCCTTTGTTTTTCCCAGTTCTAATTTTTGCACTAGTTACATGCTTTGCTAGTCTGGTGACTATTAATCTGCTTCCATTACAGAGACCTTCAAATTGATCTAAATTTCGCAAAAGCATTATTGGTGTCCCAACTTTGAGTGTTATATTATGGTTTGGTAATCCTGATGTTCTCAATGAATTTAAAAATTTTGGTGTAATACCGTCATATACATCAACGTCCATGGTGTCTGAAGTATCAATGCAGTCTACGCTGAGGTATTCTTTGACTTCACCTGAATTTTATGAATAACAGTTGTTAGACTTTTAAAATATGACAAATGTATGAAAAAATGATAAGTATGAGTTAAGTATCACCTGGAATAGAATCCAGAACAGATTTATTGATTTCATCTACTGTTTCAATTCGACTGGCTAGAATAGCTCTTGATATAAAAAACATCTCATCATTGAATTTTTGGTGTAGTTGTGGATAAGTGATATTGATTATAGCTTGGATAGGGTCTTTGTAGTTTTTGATTATCCAGGAAGAAAACTCTTAAATTTCAACAATAATAGAGTTGTGCAATCCCTGTTGTAACAGTCGCATGTTTTTGGTCAAGTTCAGGATCTGGCAGTGCTCCCAAAGATAGGATGAGTTGATAGTTGCATGAACAATTTGTCTAAAATCCCCTTCAAATACTATTACTTTGCCACCAAAAACAAAATCAGATTTGTTATGTTCTCTCAAGATATCTTTTAAAGTTCGATCCAGTGCCTCAAAACAAAACTTGTGTGCCATTGGTACTTCATCCCAAATTATGAGGTTGGCCAATTTCATCAAATTTGATAGTTCACTACCTTTTGTAATGTTGCAGACAGAGTGTTCAAGTGTTGGAACTTGAATTTTAAATTTTGAATGAGTTGTTCTACCTCCAGACAATAACAAAGAAGCTATACCACTTGATGCAACTGTTAGAACTATTTTTCCTTCAGAACGAAGAGCAGAAGATAATGTGTTCCACATAAATGTTTTTCCAGTTCCTCCATATCCATATAAAAAGAACATGCCCCCTTTTTCATCATGCACCGCATTATTAATCTTTTGGAAAATACGTCTTTGTTCATCTGCATATCAATAATAATTTAGATATATTGCAATGACTTGTATTGCAAAAATATTTAGAAGAAATGACTAACCTGTCATACTTGTAAAATTTGATTGAAAGATACGTAGTTCATCATCCTTGTTATAATCAAGTTTAGCATACACTAATCAGTTGCCACAGTAATTTACTGCAAAATCATTAGGATAAGGCATGGAGGGAAATTCCTTTAATGTTCTCCTATTGTTCTGTAAAAGCTTCTCAATTTCAATCAAAGTCAAATTTTTCAACAATTCCATATTCAGGTTGAGGCCTGCAACAAACAACTTAAGTTAGCATACTTTCATATCAAAACTTGAGATTAATATTGTTAAAAACTATTTGACATGGATTTCTTGCAATAATTCTTTCATTATATAGAATTCCATCAGAAAGTCATTCCTATGTTTTCTTCCAAACCTCCTCAGGTTTGTTGATACTATTTGACATGAGCATAGTTACGAATAATCTCCTCAAGAAGTTTCTAGATCCCCATTCTTTGACTTCCTTGATAGCTTCAACATATTCTCTATCATCTCCAAAAATCCAGAAGCTTCACATGCTTCTCTAAATGTAGGATAAGTTATGTTTGAACAGTTCACAGATCTATGTAGAATATTGGACCTTTAACAATTGTTAGCATCCTCCTTAGTTAGAAAAGTTCACCAGTTGTTGGGGGAACCCAAATAAGTCTTCCAATGGTATTTCCTTTTTTCCTTGGTTTCCAACACCTTTGATTCTTATTATATACATACTTAGTAACAAATTGTGGATATGTTAACTCCCTTGCATCTGAATATTTCTTATTACACTCCATCCAACTTATGAACATGGACTCCCTAATTGTCGGTTTTGCCATGATTTCATCAATGTCATCACCATCCTTGAAGTACACTAATTGCTTGCCTGGTAGATGAAAAAATAATCGTTCAACAACTGGATTTCTTCCATGAATTGGAAATGAAAATATTCTCCAACATGCTTCGCATGGAGAAATATATCTGCAATCAATATATTGTTTGATTTCATCCTTTGGAAGATCAGTTCAAAAACCTTGCTTCTCATTAGAAATAATGGCAGCGGTAATTCTATCATAGCCCTTATTGATGTACTTAAATAAGTATTTGATTGAATTAGACCGGTTGCACCATTCTACATTGACATGAGCCTGATATTTGAGTAATATGGTAGGATTGTAAGGAACCACAAATCGGTTATCTAGTGCAATATCATTCTTCAGAACGCTAAGACCATTGTTTCTTCGACGATAATGAGGAAAACCATCTTCTGAAATTATTGTAGTATCTTCAAATTTCTTTGGAAAAAATCGAGAACACAATCCATTTTTCATGCATGGAGATGATGTCTTAAAGATTCCACATGGGCCGTGAATCATATGTTCTTTTACACAGTTATACAATTCTGCATCTTCTTTGGCACATGGTATTTCAACTTAGATTACTTTGTCAATATTCATGGTTGTCGGATACTTGCTTGATGGATGCAAAAATAACAACAAATGAGCATGTGGCAAACCACGTTTCTGGAATTCAATACTATACATGTCTGCAATCATAGATCAGTTACATGATTAAAATAATCAATTAAATGAAATAAGTAAATAGTTAAGTATATGAAGTATACAGACATGCTATGACCCTTCCCAATATGTTCTTCTTTGTTAAATCTGATAATAGTTGGTCAAATTTGATTCTGAAAACTCTTGCAATGATATCTGGCCTGTCTGAAGGAGTTAATTTTAAAGGGTTCAATATTCTGGAAATCTCTGGCCATTTTGGATTGCACGTAAAAGTTACAAAAAGATCTGGGAATCCTACATGACCACATATTGCCATGCCATCAAAATATAATTGATCCATAAATCTCCTACCACCAACAAAGCTAGATGGAAGCACAAAATGTTTTCCTTTCTGTGAAGCTTTTGTGTAGCTATCATTGCTTGATTGACAGAGGTTATTGTATTTGTCAACCCTGAACTTCGACTGATTGTTTTTGATGAATGATAGCCTTTCAGACTCAATCATTGTATATCCATTTACAACAAATTGTTGGAATAATCTTCTTGATCTAAGAATGATCATTGGCTCACATTGTCGGGTTTGAATTCTGAAACAAAACCATTCCCTAATTGTTAAGCGGTTACGTTTGAGTGCTAAAGAATCACGATGATTAATATCATGCCTATATCCATCTTCACCATAGGGAAACAGTAAAGGATACTGATATCCCAAGTAGCTTGTGTGCAACTCGTTTATTCTTTGTAATTTTCATGTTCTGTTTTCCATAATAATATCCCTAGGAGATGCAGTGTCAACATCTCCTACTATTAATGTAGCAACCTCTGAAACAGTAGGGATGTTGTATATACGTCCATCGTTCTGCCTATCAGCAATAAGTTTTAATTTAAGATCATGACATGGCTATTTTGCATATTTGTCCCTTGCCATACGAAAAGATTTAGCGTGCACATTGTACTTATCTAGCATGTTTGTTAGTGTTCTAACAATTTCAGCATCAATATCATTGTTGTTCCTACATTAAATTTCAGATCAATACAAACATGCAACATAATATAATAAGAACTATTAAGACAAATTAATTGTACCTCAGTGATTGAATTTTGTTGTGTATCTCGTTTTCTGTATCATAAATATATAATTTAGCAAACTTTGGTTGTTGTCCAATTGGTGGAAGAAGACTACCAATTCTGTGACATGATTGTCCTTGGATTCTCAAATTTGGTGGACCACCTCCATTGTTGTATTTATTGTCAATTTTTGCTCCAGGTGATGTAAATGCAAACATCATGTTGTATGTTCTAATATTCTTCTGATAAGTTCTGCTCTGTTTTGAATCTGATTGAAATAAAAGTTGACTTAGCTCATCCGGGGGTTTTTTCAACATTGGCAATTCAACTTTTCCATTTGAGCAACATAGCTGAAAGTTCGGATTAATCATATGATGAGATTTGGCAATGCATTCTTGATACCACATATATGCATTGCAATGCTGACAAACATAGATCGGATCTCCTATATCTGCATACAATTTGCAAATTAATATAATTATCAGTTCAACTTCCCATATATCATAACAACTATGTTTATGAAAAACTTTTTAGATTACTTATCTTGCATTAGCCTCCGTGCTTTGATGGTTCATATCATGTACTTCATCAATGACTGCTTAATTAATAATGATGAAGATATCAGTAATAATGACGAATTGTTAATTTGATTTCCAAAATACAATTACCTTCTATTGTTTCACCACGCAATTCAGACTTATCTGAATCTGATTGTAGTTCATCAACATCTTCTAATACAAATGATTGACTTGGTATATTCCCTTGACTTATGTTAGTCACATTATTCACAATGCTTTCAAACTTGTGAAGCAAACTTTGAGGCTTTTTTCGTGAGGCTGTAACATTTCTTTGAACATTCCTAAATCTAGGATCAGAAGATTGAAGTTGTGATTCCATATGCAATGAATCTTGATTAACAAAATAAGTTGTTACATCAGCTAATGTTGTACGATCTCGTGTTTTGTTTTCAACGCGCTTCTGATTTTTGCATGTAGCTTTCATCCTCTTCTCCTGCATTATCAGTTTTCTTTTTATTCTTGCACTTAAACTGCAAATTCTATTTTCATCAGCTATCATTCTACATTAAACAACACACACAGTGATAATTATTTCGGAAATAACAACATTTGCATAATATATAAAGGTTATATATGAAGATGATAGAAAAAACTTCTACACGAAATTTTCAGAACATTACAGATATAGTTCATAATACTGCTTTGTGAACAGATAAATGAAACAATTCCAATTAATGAATAACAATAGTATGGTGTGCTTCAACCATTTACAACAGATTTGATTTACCAAATTCTAATATGCTTATCCATTAAAGGTTGTGTTTACATAAGGTTATCTAAAAATTTTGGCAGTTGCATGATATTGGATAGATGAATCGTGAAATTTTTACCGTCAAAATTAACACCACTATAAAGTCATGTCATGGGAAACATGATTTGGGGTTCTTAAATGCAAGTCTTTTCACCTTAATGTGTCTAATCTGCCAGCTTTATACAATTACATTTCATTATATTATATATGATATTTGCTCTTAGACATTGCTTGTAGCGTAGGAAACAATCATCAAATTCATTGGTTTAATGCAATACAATATCGTACCGTCAACTTTAACTATTGCACATTTTTGGCTTTATTAAATGTCGGTCTGATGATTGCTTTAATGAATTATGATATCCTACTGCTCTATAAACTTTTACGTATTTTTATTAAATGCATGTCTAATCAATCCAGATAACATGTTATAAAAAAGATATGAATATGTTAAACTGAATGCATAGGTTCGAATGTAAGAAAAGTTCGAATTAATATACATGTTAACGATCATGTATCAACGCGTATAATGGTAGTATTCATAACACGGTCTGATACTAGTCTTCTTTAAAAACAATGGATAACATGTTCAATTCTGATTATAAATACATAAACGTATTCAAGGTTACAATTTTTTTTTATAATACATGTTACTATTGACTTTATATATGTTAAGATATAAAGTCACTATGATTTATGAATTGCTAAATACGATCCCTAAATATATCAATGAATTAAACATTTAAAGATCACAACATACAAAAAGTGCACAAACTTTCTTCTAGGTAATCACAACCAAAACTATTTAAAATACTAAAGAAGGTTCCCTAGTGCAATTTATCAGAACAGGATCAACGAATGTAGCCTTTGAAGGAGCCAAAACATTTCTAACAAAACCAACATAAAGTCTTAAGCAACATTTACTACAATAATTTCCATAGCTTTCATAAATTAAATATCATTTCTCCTTCTTGATAGTCTTCATTGTCTTTGTAGCTGACAATTGGGCTAATGGCAGGTCCTCCAAAAGATCAAAATCCATGAAATTTTCTGGAATATACTGTATGGATTCATTGTTACTGGTAGTGCAAAGATCTTTTCTGGGCGTGACACATAAAACAACATCCGGATCAAGATCAGCAGTCCTAGAAAGGCACATCTGCAATGAAACATATGTTTAGTCAAATTACATCTTTAAACTGTCCAGTAAAATTAAGACACTAAATGTATCTACTTATATACTTACTAATGAACTATCAGTATCAGCAGATAAGTCGCATGCTGCATTATCACCACATTCAGCAAGTTCCATTGCCTGAAAATTTAACATTTAAAATTATAAATTTTGATCACAGCACAAATCAGAGCTACTTTAAAATACTTACTAAAGAACTCCCAGTATGAGTATGGACATCAGACTCACTGGCACTCGTACGTTTCCCAACCTCAATTGCCTGCATGACTCAATATACATTAAAACATACAATACATGGGAATTAATAAAACCAACCAATTTAATAAGTACTTACTATGGACTTGTCCTTACGAAGCTCTAATTCATCAGAACAATTTTCCTTAGCTTCAACAATTTTCATTACCTGCAAAATTTGATTTCTTTAGTTCCATCTCAAAATACATTACATAATCAGTACACAACGATTAAAATTACGACCTCAGTTTGTCCAAGAAGACTACTAATGTGACCTATGATTTCACGATCAATTGAAACTCTCATTACTGAAGCAGGTCGGTTATTTCCTTGTGGCTTGACCTTGAAAGCCAAAGTACAACCCAAAAGAACGTCTAGATCCTGTGGAAAACACTTAGGATCCTCCTCACCATCCTAATATATTATCAAAAACAAAGATGAAATGAAATGAGTATTATTATGCCACTATTATATTACTAATGGAAAAGTAAAAATGTACAACCTTGATCATTTTCTTTCGCAAGTCACCAGCAGAAAGACCAATTAAATTGATGCAGTCTTGGTCCCAAAGCATGAAGTTAGCAACCTTTTTTCCATCAGTCACTTGAATTTCAAGCTTGTACCTGAAAACATATATTTAATCATAAATAAGATGCTTGAATCTGAAAACATATATTCAATCACAAATAACATAATTTGACAATACAACTATTACTAACCTCATTTTTGGATACTCATTATAACCATCACAATTCAAACACTTAAAAGAACCAACTTCATATGTTCTTTTTGCGCATAAGTTACAAACCAAGTAACTCCATCCATCATTTCCTAAGTTAAATTTAAGTGTATGTGCAACAGTAACACATGAAATCTCCTAGAACAATAAAAGAAAGATTAATAATAACAAAAATCAATTATAAAAGTATACAAAATCAAAAGTACCTCTATCATAGTCAGGATCTCTGAAACACTCTTAACAATAGTTTTATACATAAACCTATCAACATGACTAATCTGGGAAGATCCACTATATTGGCTTCCCTCCTCGAAAATTTCATAAGCAGTAGTTCTACACAATAAACATTAGTTAGTACTTATCAAATACAAAGAGTTATAGAATAACATAGTCGTAATACAAAACTATTACTTTGAAAATTCCTTCCTAAATTCAGTCAGTTCAGATATATCATCTCCCAAAATCAACTTCGATCCATTCCAACAATTAGACAATGACACCGGCCATGGACCTATATACAAAATAATTGAAATAAATTTCCAATAATGTAGACTAATAAATGTAACAAACATTTCGAAATACAATGAAACCTGAGGTAGCCTTTATCTTTGCCTGAGTAAGAATAATAGCCGGATAAGGTGTTTCACGACTTTCCCTCCAATAACTAACCAACCGCATACAATATGAATCCCAAAGAGTGCAACAAATTGACGCACCACTACAATATAGAAAAAAAAAACAAATTCAAAACAACATTAAAATGAAATAATAAACTTAATCTATGACAAATAATAACATTACAATCAATTGTACCTCAAGTCCTTTAGGTCAAAGACAACATTTTTGGAACTTGGTTTCTCCTCCACATTATCCACCACACCAATGACATCTAAAATGAAAAAACAAAACAGTAAGTAAACATAACAAAAAAATAGCAAACATATATGAATCATGGACAAAAAACTTAGCAACCAACAAATATGCAGAATAGTTTCCATCAATGATATCCTTTATACTCTTGAACTTCCAAACTTTTGCAGGAATACTGGCAATTGGTTGTCGTCGTACAAACGTTGCTCCAATAAACAATAGCTTAAATGGGTGATCGCAAACTCTATATTGAGCTTTGTTGTTAAGAATTTTGAAGTTATGCATTATATAACTTTCTCCCTCCTTTAGTTTGTCTTCCTACGTACCAATGTCTTCCTTCTTAATCATAGCAGGGATAACATCACCCTGACCAGCATAATCATGCATAAACATCAAATATATACACATAGACAATACAATGATACAATGACAATACAATGATACATTACCTTTTGATCAGTCAGAATCATCTCCATATTTCGTTTGTAATCCCATGACTCAACAAATCACATATCCACAATTCGGACAACAAGTTTCAATGTCTCCCTTTTTCCATCAATATCCTTGATCATATCAAATTTCCTTGCCATCTAATACATAAAAATAAAACAGGTTAACTGCTTTACAGGAAAAAAACATACAACTTCAAATTAACAAAACACATGAACAACACTGAAAATAACAACAAATTATATTCAGAAGTTTCTAAATAAAAATTATCAACCTTTTCTTCCACAACATAAACACAACAAAAATTATATGTTCAACCTTTAGAAGAAAATAAAAGTTGTGCACCGAGTAAGAAGAAGAACAAAAAAAAAAGAACAACAACAACAACAACAAAATGTAAAAAAAACGATAAAAAAATAACTACAACGAAAATGGCTTCTGCAAACCTTCAAAAACAAAAATCACAAAAAAATAAAAAACACCAACAAAAAATTTTTAAACTTAACTACTGTTGGTACGAAGAAGAAGAAAGCAGAAGAAGAAGAAAGAACTATCAAGCAACAAAAATAAACAGCCAAAAAATAAATTACGTTGCCACGAAGAAGAAGAAAGAATATGCAATGAAGTCGAAGAAGAAGAAGAAAAAATAAAGCAAATATTTGTTCGAACGAAGCTAACGTAAGAACAAAAAAATAAAAAAACAGGAAGAAGGAGGCTTACGTTGGTAATTTGAAGAAAAGAACTTTTGCAAACTTTCAACAACAAAAATCACAAAAAAATAAAAAATAAACAGAAGAAGAAGAAGAAGAAGAAGAAGAAGAAGAAGAAGAAGAAGAAGAAGAAGAAACAACCATCAACCAACAAAAATAAACAGCAAAAAAAAAACTTACGTTGGTATGAAGAAGAAGAAAGAAGATGCAATGAAGTGTCGAAGAAGAAGAAAAAGAAACGCAATATGTTTTTGAACAAAGCTAACGGAAGAAGAAAAATTGAAATGCCTCC
>Ga0214544_1010280_pt1 | contig 13899 bp, 7 predicted proteins | sample CNSS3metaG_FD_160074 | JGI IMG/M metagenome (GOLD analysis project Ga0214544, IMG submission 160074) | Root nodule microbial communities from cowpea collected in UCLA plant growth center, Los Angeles, California, USA - CNSS3 | ecosystem: Host-associated > Plants > Roots > Nodule | place: USA...
ATATATATATATATATATATATATATATATATATATATATATATATATATATATATATATATATATATATATATATATATATATATATATATATACTCAGATCATATAATTTAAGTAGGATTAGAACTGCACATGACATTATTTTTTCTTCTGTATCCTTATAGCTATACTAAATAGTATAACTCGAGAGTGATACAAAAGTAGTTGATGGGTTTAAAGGGATTTGAAGCCAGCCTAAATAGGGACATTCTTCTAACCACAATGAATAGAAAATAGATGAAAAACTTCAATTGTTTTTAATCAATCTTTCTGATAACCCTCAGGCTTAAATTCCTTTATATATTATAATCCTAATTAAACATGTTTCTGTCTTGGAAAATCATAGTAACTAGGAGACTAGTAACATGTAAAATAACATTGTTGTGGAACATATGCCATCAAGTTTGTCAATCCTAGAGTCTAAACTAATTCATGTGGCTTCTTTCATCAGAGTATTCGTAATACAAAAATAAAAACCCATGATTGCATCTAGCATTCAAACATAAAGTCAGGACCCATTACCAATTTGTAATAGATACACAAAAACAGGGATTTGCTTATAACTCATCTCTTGCTTTGGAATTACGGTAAAAAGGATGTTCACACAACACAATGACAAATTACATTTGTATTTGGTTCCAACATGTGATGTTTCCTAGAAGGATATATATTGGTGTTCATCCAGAGAATATTCCATATCAAAGTTCAATACCTTAGTCCTAATGGCTTACCTTTAGTTACCTTATGTGTACATTTGAAAACTAAATTAACCCAATTTTAACTCAACATTAAAATACAAAATAGTGTGTAATACCTACTTCTTGTTTGATGATCCAAATTGGAACGAAGAAGGATGAGGGAATAATTGAAAGCTCCTCCAACAATGACTAACCATAATTTTATTTTCATGAGTTGTACAGTCAAAAGTTCACAAAAAAAGTACAGAAGATCAACCTTAAATCCTAAATGACTCAGCCTAGACAAGCCTAGAGACATGATAACAAATGCAACACTCGAAACAAGACTATATACATTTGGTTTCTCTTTCACATATTTATCAAGGAAAAAAGAGTATACAGTGGTGACCAACAAAGTAGAAAACGCTATGTGAGCTTCCAAACAGCGAGAATTGAAGTACTCCCATGTCTTTGCAAACAAGGTGGAAAGGGAGATTAAGAAACTAATGTAAAGAAAGAACTTCCACCAACTCCAATTTCCAATTAAACGATTGAAAAAGAAGTTGAAGGCATAACAGACAAGTCCAACAATAGAGGAAGAAAAACACACAAATCTCCATACCTTTGGCTGATGTAGCCAACTCTGAATTTTGATAAGCATGAGCACTGTGTTGTTTCTTAAGCACAGTTTGCTTTCAGGAACAAAGATGTCGACCACCTTTGGAGATGCAAAGCTACTGAACGAGCAACAAAGACACACTTTGGATTTCAGAAAACGCGGCACCTATAATTGAATCTCTGAACAAAAACAAGCATTAAGGATTTCAAAGTCAGAATTTAACCACAAAATGAAAAAATTTGAAAACCTAAAGAAAAGAAAGGGAACACCATTACCGTTTGGAAGCAAGGTGCAATTTGAACGAAATCGTGAGCAAATCCTTCGGAAGCAAGGAAGCAACTGCAAATGCAACTGGTTTTATTGAGATTGAGATTGAGAGTGAGATTGAGGAAAACGTAGCCAGGTGAAGTTTGAGGAAAGTGGATTTTGAACGTACGAACAAAGTGAATTAGGTGAGTTTTTCGAACGTTGGTATATTGTGTCTGTGTCCGTTTTTTCGAACGTAAGAAATGATAAAAGGGTTTTTAAAAAAATATATAAAAAGGATATGGAAAAAAAATGTGGAGGGAATTTTTCCTGGGGTTCATCATAAAACCTCTAGTATTTATCAAAGGTTTAGAAAAGCTTCACTATGTGTAAAAATTACCGGAGGTTTTATAACCTCCGTTAATAAATCTCCATTAAAATTAATCTTTTTTGTAGTATATATATATATATATATAAATAAATAAATAAAGGTATTGCAATAAGTCAAAAATATTAATAATTTTTTTCAATGGTAATATTAAGATTCAAAAATAACATTTGAATCTGAATTTTGTTTGTGCTAAATTATAAAATTGACATAAAAATTGATTAATGATGTGTAATAAATATATTATTAAAATTTATAATTAGAGTTTTAAGTTATAAATTATATTAAAATGAAATGTGTATGCACGGGTTGTTGATAAAGTAAAATGTATGCATATTGTGAAAAATGATCTCATACGACATAAAAATAATACGGAGTTGAGTTGATGTTATAATTGGTAATTACAAACACATTTACATATAGATAACTTGTAAGACATAGATATCTTGAAAAGTATTGACATATGAAATCAGAGATATTATTATTATTATTATTTCAATTGTAATATTAAGATTCAAAAATAAGATTTGGATATGGATTTGTTTGTGCAAAATTATAAAATTGACATAATAATTCATTAGTGATGTGCTGTAAATATATGATTAAAATTTAGAATTAGAGTTTTGAGTTATAAATTGTGTTAAAATGAAATTTGTATGAACGAATCGTTGATAAAGTAAAATGTATGCATGTTAGGAAATGTTATCCCGTACAAGATAAAAAACAATATGAAGTTTATGTTAAACTTTGTAAATAGAAGCACATTCAAATATAGATAGGGTTAAAATACTCTTTTAGTCCTCTAATTCTTATAAAAAATTCAATTAGATCCCTAGTTTTTATTTGGTTCAATTTAGTCTTCTAATTTTATAAAATGATTCAATTTGGTCATTTTCGTTAAATTGATGTTAAATTTTTGTTAAGATTCAAAACATTCAAAATGCTCTAAAGGTCAAATCTGGATATGAAAAATTCAAAAGAAAAAAAAAAACCCTCCAAAACTTTAAATTTTCAAATATACCACAACTTCCATCACATTATATAAGGAAAAGTAGTATAATCCTAGAAATAACAAACTTGACAAATAAGAAAATCAATAGCAAAATGGTATTCAAACGCAAAAATATTAGGATTGTTGATAACTACCTCTAGTAGAGCATGTTCAATCTCCTTCCACATTCAAGAAAAGAAACATGTAGGCTCCTCATAAGGTGAGAAATTACACATGATGTTGGTTTTATAAGTATATTGAATGACTATGGTGTATGTATGCTATAAATTCTTTAGAAAATGATGTGGTAATATATACACACAGATTATTAGTACATGATATGGATGTTGTATCTCATGAATATAGAGGAGTGAACAATTAAATATGAATTCACCTATATATTCATTTCCTTTCATCCAATAGGATCTCTCTCTCTAATCATAGCATCTTGAAAAAAGTTATTAGTAATTTCCTTCACTTCATATGCTCGTATATCAAGAACTTCAATGGGTTAAACTTTAACTAGTTTAGTTATTTATAGCAACAACCTATCATTTAGAGTTTCATTATATCAACTCAAAATGTTGTGCTAATATAATAAGGTAGTTAATTATATTGTTCAGGAAGTAAAACAAACCTCTAAAAGCTTGTTATCTTGGGAAGCAACCCATTTCGTGACTTTATACATGGTTATCTACATAGTTATGAGAGACAATTATATGCAAGTGAAAATATGGCTAATTATGAATCTCGGTTAATAAGTTTTTGAGGTTTCCTTAATGATAAATAATAATAACATGTTAAAGAATTTGGTAATATTTTACACCAATGACAAAATGATGGACATAATTAGACCATTATAGCTTTGACTGTCACAACATAATTAGATCATTTATTTACACAACTATTACTACCAATTGAAGCTATCTTTAATACATAATTTAACAACTTAATAAAAATGAACATAAATCCCGAGTTCACCCCTTTCTCTCATCCGTCTACTCCACGTCAGAATCATTTGTAATATCATCTGCTCCCGTATAACACACGCGCCATACGATCATCGCACACACACACAAACAACAGACAAACCAATAAGAATAAGCTAACCATAATTAATGATATATAAATAAAACCAAACAAAATAAAACATTATTAAATAATACTCAACTAACAAACCTATAACATGCATCAAGAGCTATAAAGTAAAATATCAAACATGTGACTGCACCGAACTAAAATGTCCCAAAAAAACCCATGTTTTATCACCTTCATTTAAAGGTCTAAAAGTTACACTCTGATTGCACTGCTCATTAATTTCTTATATGTTTTTCTTTCAATCCGCGAGCCTTACTCTAAAATACCATTCAAAAAGAAATTACACCAACCAAACTTTTAACGTGATTTGTTTCATTAAATCTATAAAGTTTTAATACCTTAGATGCTTAACCAAACAAAAACATTCACTCACAATTTTTTTTTTAAAAATGACACAATTACCTTTTCTTACCACTGTAGGCCTCTCCCAAATACCACAATATGCCATTAGTAAAATATAGGTTTAATTACTCGAATGATACTCACTTTAGTACAAATGTGTCAATTTGGTACCCGCTTTTAAAAAAGTGTCAATTGCATTCCAACTTTTGAAAAAGTGCTTTTAGGTCCCTTTCAGATGGAGTTGATTAACGCCGTTAGTCAACGTGTCACGTGTTAGTCTATGATTTTTTTGAATTTTTATCTAATTTTTTTTAATTTTTTTTTAAAATTTTTAAATTTTTTTTGAAAATAAAAATAAAAATGCCACGTGGCAGGTCCCTGTGTGTGACACGTGGCATTGCAATGCCATGTGTTAGTGTCACTATCGGATGTCATTGTGTTGATTTCGATTTAATCCCCATATATGTCTTTTTGTTTCAATTTAGTACCTACTTATATGTATCTCATTCAATCTTGACCTAATTTTTTTTAGTAATTAAAATCTATTTTTTATAAAATTAAAATTAATTAAGTATAATTTTTTTACAAAAATCAAGTATTTGATATTTATATTAAAATTTAGTGGTAAAAGTCATTTTATTAAGTCATTTTTAATAAAAAAATTAGTATAACATTCAGACAAATAGAAATTTTGGTTTAAAATTAGTAAGAGACCATATTGTTCTATTTTGGAAAAAAAATAATAATTAACAAAACATAAGTACTTAATAAAAAAGTAATTAATAAAGTAATATGTTAAAAAGTCATTTTTAATAAAAAAATATTAGTAAAATATTTATACAAATAATAAACTTGGTCTGAAATTGAGAGAAACAATATAAATATTAGTACTTAATTTTGTAAAAATATTTATACTTCATTAGTTTTAATCTTATAAAAAGTGGATTAGAAAAATATTTTACTTATTAAAAAATTTGAGACAAAATTGAATTAGATACACATAAGTAGGTATTAAATTGAAACAAAAAGACATCTATAGGGACTAAATCAAAATTAAGACAATAACATTTGATACTGATGTGGTATTGCAATGTCACGTGTCACACACAAGGACCTGACATGTGACATTTTTTTTTTCAAAAAATTAAAAAAAAATTAAAAAAAAAAAAACACATACTGACACGTGGTATGTTGACTAATGACATTAGTCAACTCCATCTGAAAAAAACATAAATAAAATTTTTTTTCAAAAATTAAAATGTAATTAATATTTTTTAAAAAACAAATTTCATATATTAAAATGAATATCATCCTAATAATTAAATCTAAAATATAAGCTAAATCCGAAGTAAAGCAGTCACCGAGGAAAAAATAAAGAACACGCCGACCCCACCACATGTGACATGTCCCATCCAAGCCTTAATTGTTTTAACACACATATATCTATAACAACCTAACTCATGCACTGATTAGCCATGAAACACGTGCTTGCATCACGAAGGAAAGGAAACATCATCTCATTCAACTTAAAAAAAACTTAAAAAAAACTTACATAAGAAATAAAAGTTTATGCAATATTTAAACAACTAAATTTTGATAATTTTTTAGATAATTTTTTATTACAATATGACGTGAACCCACCAAATTACAATGTATTACATACTAATGGAAAGAAACCAAAATTCTATGGCCTGCAACCAAGTTTAAAGAGTGAACCAGAAAGGTAAATGGACCATTTCTACTACTAATGCCTAACATTTAAAGTGAAAAAAAATACCAAAAACTTATCAAAAAGCTAACTAACACCATAGAATGAATATATTCAAACCCCAACATGAGTAAACCCATGACTTATTCCCACGGCCCTATTACAACTATGACCATGGTTCAGCTTTTTGGTTGCACCCCTGAGCCCTCAACCACCTAACACGATATAAAAGTATATACTATTGAAGAAAAGCACTGCACCAAACCTTAACCATGTGAGAAAGGACTGCACCACAAAACAACGTGAAAGCAAAACAATAACTACATCACCGAAAAAAATTACAACAACAAACACAAAATATAACTAATATAACTAATATTGTATAATAACATATATAAAATAATCATTTACTCAAAATATAACTAATATTTATTTATTTTACAAATACAAAATTAAAAGGAAAAGAAAAAACACACCACCCGTGCGTAAGCACGGATATACACTAGTTTAATCAAAAGAACTACTATTATATCTGTTATTGACATCCTACTCATTAAAAAAGGAGATGATACATCGACAAAGTTTTTTTGACAAATAACTATTTTTCGTAAAAAAATCCTAAAATTTTATTATTTTATTATCTTAACTTTCATTAAAAAATAAAAAAAGTTACGTTATCTGGTAACTTTGTCAACTTTTTCAACTACATCTTTGTCAAAAAACCAATACTTTTGCACTCATGCATGCCGAGATTCCTGATGACAAACAGTACAGATTCCTGATGAGGTTCTGAACCCATGCGCCACAGTGTAGATTCGTGATGCAGAACTTGAGTTTTTGAGCATGGAGGGGTTAGCTGCATAATTTAATATGCCATTAGAAAGGGCTGAATATGCAGAAGTTGGGTTCTTGTTCATATGCGAGAACGTGTGGTCCACTGAGTATTGCTCTATGAAGATTGGTTTTGCGCCTGTGCTTGTTCGTGTGATTGGTTTGTGTGTGCAGCTACATTGGTGTGTTGGTGAGGTAAGATTCATTTTTTTTCAAAGTTTGTGATGGCTGGATGTGCATGAAAACCGGTTCTCATTTTGGACTTTGTTGCAGCTGCTGCTTCTCTTTTATAGGTTGTCTTTGTGGCTGCAATTAGTGGTGGGGTTCGCATGTGCATGTGGTGGTGGTAGAGGTACTCCCTACAACACAACATAGCATTATAGCAAGATCACAAACTTTAAAATTTTAAATTTGTTTTCTTAATTACACTTATGTTATGATAATTTAGAATCTCAATATTTTTTTCAACTTCATGGTGGAAGAAAGAAGTGAAGGAAGGTAATGTAGTTTGGGAGAAATAAAATAAAAAAATCCAATGATATTTTGACTACTAAATTTTGACAATTTTCTTTTACAATATAAGGTATTATTTCTTAAGTGGTTTTGAAATATCGAAAAAAAATAAATAAAAATCAATTAAAAATAAAAAATTAACACTTAATATTGTAAGAGAAAATTGTCAAAATTCAGTAAAAAATTATTTTTCAATAAAAAAAAAAAACAACACGACAACGACATACGACAAGTCTTATCATTCCGTCCAAAGTTGTACCACCGTAACACCTTTTTTAGAGTAGTATGTTAGTTTTGTTGAAAGAAACAGAGAATAAATAAATTGAAAAACCAGCTACGTGTTTTTAAAGCTTTGGATTTTATTCTCGTCCATTCTATCCACCACCTAAAGTGGAAAATAGAATAAAAGCCTAAGAAAAAGAGTAACGAAAGCTTCGCATGCTCGTATGTAAGGATGCTTTATTCTATAAATACTATTCCATTTAGGGTTTTAGACTATATTATATATTTTTATATTTCTATTTAACAGCATAATTATTATTATTTTATTTCATATTTATTTTAACTAGTGAAATATAAAATTCTAGGTTTATGATTCATTTGGTCTTTATATTTTCTTTTACTATATTGAATTCTAATATTAAATAGAGTTAATTTGATCATTCTGTTCAATTATTGTTAATATAGTTTAGAAGTGTTACATATCAAAATTTTGATTCATTCTCTATCTTGGAACTTGTAGTAATTTTTTGGAAAATTATCTTTTGACTACTAAATTTTGACAACTTTTTCTTACAACTTTAGGTGTTATTTTTTAAGTGGTTTTTCATTTTTTATTTTGTTCATTTTCAATCTTCCAAAATCACTTAAAAGATGACACATCATATTATAAGATAAAATTATCAAAATTTAGTAGTCAAAATATCATTATCCTAATTTCTTTTCTTTTTTTTCTTCCACTTTTCTCCACCTTCCACCACTCTCTCCATCTCCCATAAAATATTCATTTTGCATATTTCCTAGAAAATAAAACATCGCACAAAAATATAATCCTATTTGTGCAATTTCAAATAAAATTAGATAACTAACTTTAAAATTTAAAGTTTGTGTTTTTAATTGTACTTGATAATTTAAAACTTGAATTTTGTTTTTTCAACTATATGGTGGAGGAAGAAAAAAAAATATTTTAACAAGTAACACCTTTTCAAAGTTAAAATGAATTTAATAGACGCATCCAAATTACACTTGTTTAATAAATATTGAAATTAAATATAGAAACTAAAATGAAGCGTGAAGATAAATAAAATTTTAAATTTCTAATTAATTAAGCGAAATTGTAAAGTAAATGATATTTTTGGTAGGGTTTTATTCATTAATCAAACATTTTATCTTTCAAACTTAACCCTTATGCATAACGCATTAGAAGACACCCAGTCAGTTTGGAGTGACCTGAGTATGCGTAAATTTATCTCCGACATGATGAACAAAAGCCCTGAGGTTGTTTTCCGAAGAGCCACCTTCCATGGCAGCGTCCCTAGCCAAACCCATCCATTTCTGTGAATTCTTTCTCAACTCACAAGCTTTGTCTCCACTCCCCATAACCACATCCAAACATCTCTTAATCTTCTTCCCTTCCACAATCCCATCTTCATTAACATCATGGTCCACCCTCACCCCAATCTTCCACACATCTTCTACAAGCTTTGCATTAGTCATCTGATCTGTCCACTGCGGAAACGCCACCATTGGAACCCCAGAAACAAGGCTTTCCATCGTCGAATTCCACCCACAGTGCGTCACAAAACAACCCACAGAACCATGTGACAGAACCTCCACTTGAGAGCACCACGTCACTATCTTCCCCTTTTTTTCCAATTCCATTCCCAATTCCAATACCTCTTCTTCATTCTCCTTTCCTCTTATGACCCACAAGAATGGACGTCCACAATCAAATAACGCTCGTGCAATTTCCTCCATTTGTCGTTTACTTAGCTCTAGATAGCTCCCAAAGGACACGTAAACCACCGACTTCTCCTCCTTCGAATCAAGCCACGTAACATAATCATTTGACAAAGGGAAAATGTCTCCACCGAAGCAAGAATCACTAGGGTCTCTCCCGTCTAAGAAAGCAGAAGGAATCAACGGCCCTATGGGAATCATGTTGATCCCATCAACGGCCCTCAGCGCCGCGGATTCCAATGCTTCAAACGTGTTCACCAGCACTGTCGGGTTTATTTCTCGGTCAAGCTGCAGAATCTGTTCCTCAAACGCTGGGAAAGTAAAAGACAACATGGTCGGTTTCCACTGCAACAAAAACGAAGGTATATCTCGCTGGGAAAGAGAAAACGGTAACCCTGGAAGCGTTATGGAACACGAAGCTTCAGCCATGGTTTCTTCGTTGATGTAATCAGCGTAGCCGTGAAAGTAGTAGTAGAGAATGTCCAGCACCGTGGCGGTTTCGATCCAGAGCAACGCAGTGGGAAGATTGAAGCTTCGTGCCACGTCAGCCACCCAGGGAACGAGGAGGGTGTAGACTACTTGCGTGAAAGGGTTTCCCTCGGCGGTGGTGGAGACTATGAGTTCTGACACGAAATCCGAGGAGCGGCGCTGGAGCTCGGACAAGTAGAGGTGGTAATCTGCGGCGGTGTTGTTGACAGGGAAGAAGCCGGCGTCGAAGCCGTCGGAGAAGGGGAGGACGTAGAGGCCGGGGATGGTGATTTTTTTGGTAATGCGACGGTAGAGGTGGAGAGTAACGAGAAGAGTGACATGTGCGCCCATGGAAATGAGTCGCTTGGCGAACTGAAGAGCAGGGTTTATGTGACCTTGTGAAGGGAACGTGACGAGGAGAATGCGTTGGAGAACCATGGTGGGAGTGAAGGTAGCTTCTGTGCTTAAAAATGGATTCCTTCACCAGATGCTGTGTCCTTATATACACATGCTTAGAGAGTGAGGGCCACGCAAATATAGAAGAGTAGTGCTATATTGACACGTGCTATATTGACACCAGAAAAGTGCAGGACACTCCTCTGACACGGTGTCAATTTTATGGGTATTTCTGTAATTTTAAAGGGTAAAGAAATGGACAGGATATTTAAATGGAAAATATATATTGACATCCTCTCTCATAATCCTACGTGGTTGAGCATTTTATTTTATTTTCTTAAATAAACTCTAAATTTAAACAAAAGTTTGATTTTTAATCCATATGTGCATCTTCTCCAAATTTCTGTCTTCTTCTCAACCTACACCAAATGAAGTGTGTAAGTTGAGGAAGAAGAAAACGAATTGAAAAAGATATAATTGAAGATGAATTTAAAATCAAGTTTTTGTTTAAATTTATGGTTTATTTAAAAAAATAAAATAAAATTTTTACTACCACGTAAGGTTGTGAGATAAGTTATATTTTTTGGATGTCATTATATCATTTTTCTATTTAAATTTGCAAGAGTTTTTCACACTCTTGGAAAATTCAGTTCAAGTCTAATGTTTTGTAGCGGTCTCTTCTACTGTTTATACATCATGGAAAATATCGATGATGGATAAGAGTAACAAATCTGAATTAATCAATTTAGATAAATTCATAATTAGGTGGATTTATTTATTTTATTAACTTGCTTTTTAAGATATTTGCTTTCTAATTTATTTCCATATTTTTATAAGACATGATATTTTAGTTATGCATAAATGATTTTGGATAATTAAAAATAAATGATTCTGGATAATTAAAAATAATAAAGACATTTTCTCTAATTTTTTATTGTACGATTTATCCATGTTTGATGTTGTAGAACTTATAAGATGACACTTTATATTTTATTTGTTGTAGGTTGTTGATGAAGATTATGACAAAGAAGAAGATAAAAGAATATGAAATGTAGAGTAAAAAGAATATATTGAATGTTTTGTTTAATATATCGAATTGAATGTCCAATGGATCTTGATTTATTGGTATTTTTCTATATTAATTGTATCTCCTTGAACTTTATGAATTCAATTTGTAAAAAATAAAAATAAAAATTAGTTACTTGAAAATAGCTGGCAAGAAAATAGTTATCACATAATTTATGTGCTTATTTCTTTTACCCATTATGTAAGGTCCATTTATTTTCTGCCTAAATCCTTAAGGGCTGCTCCAAAGTTGGTTGGGCCTAGGGCTGGCCCAAAAAGGGGAACCATACCCTAAGTCTGCCTTAGCTTAATCTTTTCTCTTCATTCGCAGAAAGCGCAGCCGTCAAGTCCCTAACCTCTCCCCAGAAGCTCTGCTAGGGTTTGATCCTACGCCCCTTTCAAGCTAGCCAAACCTCGTTCTCCTGTCACATAAGTTGTTCTTGAACCGTGCTCTTCGCGTTTTAAGTTGGTTCTCATGGTTCTGCTAGGCTTACTGTAACAACCTTGCTATTTTTGTGTCTTTATTCACAGCTCTTGAGTCCGTTTTTGAAGCTGTTGGGTTCATTGAGTCAGGTACCGAAGTTGTTTGCTAAACCCTTTCCAAGTAAGGGAAGCTTGAGCTTATAGTTGCCTGTAATTTTTGTATGCTTCTGGGTCTGAATCATATGCGTGATGTATGCTCATGGTTGATTGTGTGATAGTGGTGAATACATGATTTCTGTTGATGTTGCATGCTGTGTTTTCTCGTGTGTGCAGTGATGGGCACTGTTTTTCTCGCCCAAGCGAGCGTGCCTTGCCCAAGCAAGACTAACAGAGGCTCGCCCAGGCTTTTGTGTGCAAACTGTCGCCCATGCGACTAGTTTTCATTTTGAGCGAAGCGTGATCTCGCCTAGGCGAGAATGGACTCGCGTGAGCGAGAATCCGCAGGGGCCGCTGTTCAAATGCTCGAGCTCTCGCCTAGGCGAGGAGGAGCTCGCTTGAGCGAGAGGATCTCTCGCCTGAGCGAGGCCTTCTAGCCTGAGCGACACTAGGGCAGCTTTTGTGCTAAGGTGTGAATGGCCCACTGGTATGGTTGCTTGTTGTATAAATTGGGAAGCATGAAATACATTAATTGTTGTTTATGCATGATGTTGGTATTATGGAAACTTTCTAATTGATTGGTGAAACACGTAAAAAGCGTGAGTAGGACGTAATCCCAAGGCTCTTGTAGGGAGAGCTTATGGTGGTGCCCCACTTAATGGATGTAATTCCTTGGACCCTCCTAGGGAGAGTCCACGGTGGTGCCTCATCTATTGGACTTAATCCTACAAACCTCGAGGTGAGAGTTCATGGTGGTGCCGACACAACAGGACGTAATTCCACGAAGATAATGTGGTGGTGCCTCATGGCTGGGACGTAATTCTGCGAAGGCCACGTGGTGGTGCCTCTTGTAAGGGTGTAATTTCGCGAAGGCTTCGTGGTGACGCCTCACTGCTAGGACATAATTCCACTGTTTTATGGTGGTGCCTCATTACACGTATCCGGATTGTCTAGTTTTGGGATGGTAGTGGTTCGGTATCTCCTGTGTGGTTTTCCATTATCTATGCTTGACTATGTGATTTGACTTTGTGTGTTATGATGTAATTATCTTGTGCTCTAGCTTACCCTTTCGCTGGTTTGTATGATTGTGTGTGGTTTTCCTCCTTTGCGATGATCATCAATTTTATTGATGTGAGCAGATGTGAGAGCCCCTAGCAGTGGCAATGATAGTAGAGATGCAGCAGCTTGATGGTTATAGACAGATATTGGGCCCACTGTGGGACCCATCGCGGAAGGAGTTTCATTAGTTATGATGGTCTTGTCTATACAAGGCCTAGAACTATTATTATCACCTGTGTACTTTGTTTTGGGTCGTGTGAGACCTCTTTCTATGTAAAGGGGGATGTTTGGTGTTCTGTGTACCTTCATACTCCAAACTTTAAAGTCTCTAAATATTCATGTATGTGGCGTTTTATTCGATCTGAGGTTATCCAGTTTTATTGGGACGTTACACATTATACAGCATTAAGACATAACTATTTTATTTAGTAATGATTTTTTTTTGGCAAGAAATTCAGTGTCTTTGAACAAAGACAAAATTTAAAGAACTTTCTTGACATAATGTGAAAAAAGAGTACTGATATAAGAAAATAATTATTTTGATCCTGGAAGTTAATATTTAATTTATAGGAAAAAGTAGTTAACAAATAATAACCGATCCACTCACAAAATATGTCTTCTCTCTTCTACAATAATGTTTTTTTAATAAAATATCAACTAGTAAAAGGATGAATTTAGACTCAATTCCTAGACTCATACACTTGAGGCTGATTTTGAGATGTTTTATCCATTTTCATAAATCAAGTAAGACTTCAGATGACCAAGATGGTAAAGGTTCAAATTTACGAAGTTAGTAATTAATAAAAAGGTAGGATGGAAACACCAATTTAATCGTAATTCAACAAAAATGAAATCTTTAATTTCTTTGCGTGAAAACAAAAATTCAATTTTATGAAAAGAAGTAAGTATCCCTTAAAACTT
>Ga0214544_1010281_pt1 | contig 13898 bp, 5 predicted proteins | sample CNSS3metaG_FD_160074 | JGI IMG/M metagenome (GOLD analysis project Ga0214544, IMG submission 160074) | Root nodule microbial communities from cowpea collected in UCLA plant growth center, Los Angeles, California, USA - CNSS3 | ecosystem: Host-associated > Plants > Roots > Nodule | place: USA...
TTTTTATCACACAAGCTCAAACAACCTAATTATCAGAATTATCAATTAAATCACTCTTTAGGCACACAAATTCAATTAAATACCCAGAATTAAACATTAAATGAGGGCAAAAATACGTACTCATCAGATACCATTAATGTAACGTCCCATTAAATTAACAAACTTAGTTAACAGAAACGTCGCACGAGATAGCATAATAGTGTAGTCTTGGAGTTTAAACCCAACTCCTTACAACATAAGGCACACTGCGGTGCCACAGGAAAACCAGTTATATAGTCAAAAGGAATATAAAGAGATCATAAGTCAAATGAGTACATGGGCCGTAGCCCTAAGAAAAGGCCAATAAAATAAAACATCGGGTCTAGCCCAGGTGGACTATGCAGCAGAATCCTCTTCCCTCTGTTGGCCATGAGTACCTCTCGCCTTTGCTCCCATCAATAAATTGATGATCATCGCAAGAGTAGAAGAATAACATACAAGGCATTCAAACAAGAAAGGGGTATGCTAGAGCCAAAAGATTTCATCAATACAGGTAGGTACATTTTCACTATCCAATACACAAATCTCAACCAAGCATGTTATGACTTCTCAAACAATACACTAAGACTCGACTCGACTCATCCGGATAAATATAACCTAGTCGGATTCAGTGGATGCTTGCACTTGTGGTGCATACCTCTGCTCACCCCCGAGCTATGTGTTACAAGTGTTATAGTGAATCAATTTCCTTCACCACAAGGTTAGCCCTTAATGAATTTCAGGCCTCCTACTACTCTCACCATAGGAGTCAGTCCGCTCTAAGTGAGACTAACTAACCCCTTAGAGCGTCAGGATACAATCCTTACCTTGAATCCTTACCAAGTTATACAGATGGGGCACCACCATGGACACTCACTATCAGGGGCCATGGAATTACGTCCCGACCACTGAAGCACGACCTTGAAGATCTCATCAAGAGATCCCAAGGAATTACGCACTGACACGGACTAATCATGCTCAATAAATTAAGATTAATTAACATGCATATACATTTACATATCACACCAGCTCTTTGCTGTATCTCCTATTTCATTTTCCCAGTAAATCCATACCCATCCATCATTCTCAAACCATAGTTGTGAATTCCATTTCATGCCAATACCATGCTGCTTTAACACCAACCATCTAATTTGTTTCACATGCCGAGATCATACAATTATATCAATCCAATCTGTAACCATAACTTATATCATGCAAATCATTTCATAGGTCTCATGCATTATATAAGGTACATCATAAACCAAACATTTCTTTGAAATCGCATGCCAAGATTTATCCAAGTTCATCATTCACAATCCATGAATCACATCACTCATGCAAATTCATTCATCTCATACTTTATAAATGCATACTAAGACATACATATATCACAAAATAGTATTCACCCCAAATAAATGTGTGCCAACATTTAAGTACCTACAATTCCATACAATCAAGCACAACCCACAACCATAATTCTTACACCAGAATTCCAAAGAAAATTTATTATCAAAACACCAAAATTATTGCAGTAATGCGTGAAACATTTCTCACGTTACAGACATCTAATCGACGATCCAACCGGTCACACCATAAAATAGCATGTTATGAACCAAATGTCAAAATTTAAGCTCAATCCAACGGTTAATGAGTCGGGAAATTCAATTTTACTAAAATTGGGCATATCAGAAAAACACACATTCGCCCAGCGACCAAAGGCACTCGCCCAACGACTGTGCGACGCATCCTGCAACGAGAAATAACGTCAGATATCTCAATTTCATGAACATTTGAACCCCTAACTCAGAAATATACCAAAAACTAAAGTTTTCCCCAATTTTTCTCATATTTCACAAAACATTAGTCGTATAAAATTGAAACCCTAGCTTCCCTTACCTGGAAAGGGTTTAGCAGAGGATTCTGACACCATAGCAGTGAGTACAACAGCTCCAAGAACAATTTAGGGAGCTGGAAAATAGTGGAACCATTCAAAATGGGGTAGCAAGGTGAACCCTAGTTAGACTCAAGACTACAAAGCTGAAAACAAAGAAGACACGGGGGGAAATTACTTACGTGAGCAGAAACAATGGAGTTGCGTGAGCTTGAAGAGGGAAATGTCCAAACCCTACCAGAGCTTCTGTTAGAGGGAAAGAGGTAAGAGCACTGTCTTTGCAAAGTGTCGCAGAATGAAAGGGGTTAGGCTGCCTTAGGGGCTTTGGACACCCTATGGGCCAGCCCTAGGCCCAACTAATTTGGGGCAAGCCTTTTTTATTTAGGGTAGAAATAAAAAGAGGGTTTTACAAAGAAACTGGTCATGTAAAAGCAGACTGCCCAAATTCAAAAAGGAGTGATGAAAAGAAAAGCAAGAAATATTATAAGAAAAAGGCATACATAGCATGGGAAGATAATGCCTCAAGTTCATCCAACTCTGAAGGATCCGATGAGGAAGAAGCAAAATTTTGCTTAATGGCCAATAATGATAACTCTGACAATGAGGTAAGCTCCTCTGATAATGGAAATGGAAATGATTATGATTCACTTTATGATGCCTCTCAAGAATTGCTTGCTAAATCCAGTAAATTAGATATTGCTCACAAAAAATTAAAAAGTGATTTTAAAGGATTATAGAGGAATTTTGAAAAATCTCTTGAAGAAGAAAATGCTTTAAAAAATAAAATCTTAAGTTTGGAAAATAGAGAAATTAAGACAGTTGAATGTGCATCTTGCAAAAGCTATATGTTTGATTTAATGATTTTAGAAAATCAACTTAAAAATGCTTTAGAAAATAAATCTTTTGAAAAACATGTTTGTGAGAAAAAGAATTTAAGTAGAAACAAATATGTTCCTAAAAATAAAATTAAAAAGGCTCGTAAAGTGTGGGTAGAAAAAGGAACTGCTCACTCTAAAAATACTTGTATAGCTACTTGTTTTTATTGCATGAAAAAAAGGCATACATCAAATAAATGCAATATTAAACATTATGATGTTCCAAATGGGAAGTATACTTGGATGTCTATTGTTAGATAATTAGTATATCTCTCTGACCCCAAGGACCCAATAAAGTTAATGGGGACCTAAAGAAATTATTTTTCTTATTTTGTAGTTAACTTCCAAATCCAGAAAATCAATGTGGTACCTTGACAGTGGATGCTCAAGACACATGACGGGTGATAAAAGGAAAATCAAGAATCTCAAAAGAAAGGATCAAGGATTTGTTACATATGGAGATAACAATAAAGGGAAAATAATTGGAACTGGAGATGTTGGTGGAGGGGATACCTTGGAAATCAAGGATGTGCTACTTGTAGAAGCACTGAAGCACAATCTCCTCAGTATCAGTCAGCTATGCGATAAAGGTCTCAAAGTTATCTTTGAAAGTGATTACTGCACTATCCATCAAAAGAATTCTAAGGAAATTTCTCTGAAAGGTATGAGACATAAAAATATCTATTTAATTGATCTTGATTATGCATCATCTAGTAATATAACATGTCTTGTTGCAAAAGAAGAAAATCCTTGGTTATGGCATAAAAGGGCTGCTCATATTCACATGAAACAATTGAATAAGTTGATTTCTAAGGATTTAGTAATTGGTTTACCAAAAATAAAATTTGAAAAAGATAAAATATGTGTTGCTTGTCAAAAAGGAAAACAAGTAAGATCATCCTTTCATTCAAAAAATATTTTATCTACTTCAAAGCCATTAGAGCTTTTGCATATGGATTTATTTGGTCCCTCTAGGATTAAGAGTTATGGAGGAAATTATTATGCTCTTGTTATTGTGGATGACTACTCTAGGTTTACTTGGACATTCTTTCTTACTTTAAAAAGTGAAGCCTTTAAAGCATTTAAAAAATTTGCAAAATTAGTTCAAAATGAAAAAGATTTGAAAATTAAGACTATAAGAAGTGATCATGGTAGGGAATTTCAAAATGAGTCATTTGAAAATTTTTGTGATGAAAATGGAATTTTGCATAACTTCTCCGCACCTAGGACACCTCAACAAAATGGAGTTGTAGAAAGGAAAAATAGGTCCTTAGAGGAACTAGCTAGAACAATGCTAAATAAACATAATGTTCCTAAGTATTTTTGGGTTGATGCTGTGAGTACTGCATGTTATGTTTTAAATAGAATGCTTATTAGACCTATTTTAAAAATTACTCCTTATGAATTATTTAAAGGTAGAAAGCCAAATGTTGCCCATCTTAAAATTTTTGGATGCACATGTTTTGTTTTAAATAATGGAAAAGAAAATTTAGGAAAATTTGATTCTAAAGCTGATGAGGCAATATTTCTAGGATATTCTCTCACGAGTAAAGCATATAGAGTTTTTAATCGAAGAACTTTGAATGTTGAAGAATCCATGCATGTTGTCTTTGATGAAGTTGTAGACCTTGAGGAGAACCCTCTTGAGTCAAATAAGCAAATTACAGGTGATGAAGAATATATTCAGGAGGCCCTTGATGAAATGTATTTAAATGAGAATCCACCTCCTCAATCTGAAGATCATGAAAAGTGTTGGAAGTCACCAAGAGGACTATCTCTAGACAATATCATTGGTGATATTTCAAAGGGGGTAATCACTAGAAATATGAATAATTTTTGTATGAATTTTGCCTTTGTTTCAATAGATTGAACCAAAGAATGTTTAAGAAGTTCTTCAAGATGATCAATGGTGCATTGCAATGCAAGAGGAGCTCAATCAATTTGAAAGAAATAAAGTATGGGAGTTGATTCCAAGAGATGAATCACTTCAAGTGATTGGCACAAGATGGGTTTTCAAAAATAAGATGGATGAGGATGGAAATATTACTAGGAATAAAGCTAGGCTTGTTGCAAAGGGATATCGACAAGAAGAAGGTATATACTATGATGAAACATATGCCCCTATTGCAAGGTTAGAAGCTATACGCTTACTTCTTGCTTATGCTTCTATTATGAAATTTAAATTATATCAAATGGATGTCAAAAGTGCCTTTCTAAATGGTTTTATCAAAGAAGATGTGTACGTTGAACAACCTCCTGGTTTTGAGGATTATAAATTTCCAAATCACATTTATAAATTGAAAAAGGCACTTTATGGTTTAAAGCAAGCACCTAGATCTTGGTATGAACGCTTAAGCACATTTTTGCTCGAAAATGATTTTGAAAGAGGTAAAATAGACTCAACTCTATTTATTAAAAGGGTAGGTGAACACATTTTATTGGTTCAAGTTTATGTTGATGATATAATTTTTGGATCAAATAATAAATCTCTATGTGAAGGTTTTGCAAGCATAATGCAGGGTGAGTTTGAAATGTCAATGATGGGAGAATTAACCTTCTTCCTTGGTTTGAAAATTAAGCAAATGGAAGAAGGGACATTCATATCTCAATCTAAATACTATAAGGAAGTCCTTAAAAAATTTGAAATGGATAATGTTAAAGCAGCAAGTACTCCTATGGCAACTTCCTGCTATTTGGATAAAGACGAATTAGGTATTGAGGTAAATCAAACTATCTTTAGAGGTATGATAGGGTCTCTTTTATATCTTACTGCAAGTAGACCTGATATTATGCAATTTTTATGTGTTTGTGCTAGATATCAAGCCAGTCCTAAGGAATCACATCTTATAGCAATAAAAAAAATTTAAAATATCTTAAAGGAACTATATCTTTTGGACTTTGGTATCCTTCTGGGGCCTCACTTAGTTTAATAGGGTACTATGATGCTGATTATGGTGGCTGTAAAATACATAGAAAAAGTACCAGTGGTACTTGTCACCTCTTAGGAAGCTCATTAGTTTCTTGGCACTCCAAGAAACAAGCATGTGTGGCTTTGTCAACTACAAAGGCTGAATAATTAGCTACTGGAAATTGTTATGCTCAAATTCTCTGGATGAAACAACAGTTAGAAGATTATAATATTTTTCTAAATCATATACCTTTGAAATGTGATAATACCAGTGCTATTAATTTAACCAAAAATCCCATCATGCACTCTAGGACAAAACACATTGAAATTAGACATCATTTTTTAAGGGATCACATAAGTAAAGGCAACTATGAGATAGAATATGTAGATACCAATCACCAATTAGCTGATATTTTTACCAAACCTTTAGCCAAAGATAGATTTTATGAACTTAGAAGAGATCTGGGAATTTTAGTAGTGTCTTAAAAATGCACCAAATTGAACAAAAATGCACAAATTAGCACTTTATAAAAAAATTTTGACAAACAACGTTAATCATCAATTACCACTTATGGTAATCGATTACCAGGTCCTCTTTCTGTTTATGGGTTCTTAGGTTATGAGCAAATAATTGATTACCATTTACGGTAATTGATTACCAAACTTCTCTGAACATTTTATTTTCCAGATTATGAGAAAATAATCGATGACCCCTTTTTATCTTCTAATCAAAATAGGGGGAGAAAAAGTTTAAAGGGTTCTCTCACTGTTTCTTTCTCATAAGTTGATTAATTGCAGGAAGTTCAGAAACTTTAAACATATATTTGATCATCATCAAAAAGGGGGAGATTGTTGACAAAGATTGATTAAAAGATTTTGATGATGATAAAAATGCTAAAGAAAACACTTAAAGATATTGAAGACAATATAGTTTATGTTTAAAGATTCTTATTGTAATAGACTTAAATTTTTTCTAGTTAGGTGCTTTTTCTAGTTAGGTGCAAAATTGTTAGAACAACAACAAGCTCACAACTCCTCTGAGAGAAACTCATTTTTTCTTAAAAATCAGTATGGTAATCAATTACCAACTTATAATAATCGATTACCAACTCAAAAAATTATATTTTTCAAAACCCACTTAAGATAATCGATTACCACAATGGTAATCGATTATCACTGGTAGTTATAACTTGGCTCTTGAAAAACAACTTGAAATAATCGATTACCATTTATGATAATCGATTACCACTGGCAGTTATAAAAATATTTGTTCAAATTTGTACATGAGATAATCAATTACCATTTTGGGTAATCGATTAACACTGCAAAACTTTGTTTTCGAAAATCACTGGAATAATCGATTATCTTAAATGGTAATCAATTATCCTTGGCAGTTTCAGCTAAACTCTTCATTTCTAACTCAGCCTGCGAAAACCTCTTTAAATAGAACTCAGTTTCCAAACTTCAAACCACCTTTTTAAGATTCAGAGTTCTTGTGTTGTGACTGAAAAGTGTTGCTCTGTGAGATTCTTAAAGAAAGCTTTGAAAAACCTAGTGTGAGTGAGTGATAAATTTTTCTAAGTGAGTTCTTAAAAGATTGAGTGTTGTGTTGTTACTAGGAAGGTTGGTCATCCTTTGTGTGATTCAGGGGGAGTTTTGTTCATCTCTAGTGGTTGTTCAAGAGAAGTGTTTTCTAATCCTTACTCTTATATAATTTGTTGTAATCTGTTTATTATAGTGATTGAGTTAATCTCTTTGTTTAAGAGACTAACAACTGGACGTAGGGTCTTTTGATCTGAACCAGTGTAAATATCAGTGTGCATCTTTCTCCTTTAAACTCTTTATTTATCAGCACTTGCATTTAAAGTAACTCTGATTTTAAGTTAATCATTTAAATTTTGAGAAAATTTTTTAAAACCTGTTAAGACTTATAAAAATCCAATTCACCACCCCTCTTGGATTTTTACCATAGTTTAAATATCCGCTGCGCGATACCAACAGTCTTGGTAGTTGACAATGTTTCTGATCGCATCACGAAAGCAAAAATCGCGAAGGCATGACGCATCGGTGAACAAGACGAGATCCATGAAAATGAAGAAACCCTCAAGTTGTGGAAGAAAAGACACCTTCAAAGCGAAAACAACGCTGGAGAGGCTTCCCGCAGTTAGTGATGTTGTAGCGCTCGAGGGACTTCGTTTGAGCAGGAAGGAGTAGTCGTAGGTGATGATGTAGTAAGGAGTGGTCGTAGGTGATGAGGTTTTGGTTCACATGGTTGCATACCTTTGACGACACCTTGAGGAGGAGAAATAATAAATTAGAGTTTGAGGAGAAGGAGAGGCAATTAGGTTTTATTATGTTCATAAGCAATGTGCCAGCTGAATTGGCCTATTATCAAGAGATATAATTATTATTAACCATTAATAATTAAAACTATTTTTATTAATAAAATTATAATTAATTAATTAATTAACATTAAAATTACAAGAATAATTAATAATAATAAAAATTTCATATTAAAAAAAAGAAAATTTAAAATAAATATTTTCCGTTAACTAAAGTTAATTTTAAGAATAAAATTTTAATGAATGAATTAATTAATACAGGAATTTAAAAATAATAAAATATTAATAACTAATAATGGTAAAAATCTCATATTATAATTTGAAATAAATTTTTTACTATAATTGAATGCTATATTAATTTTAAATAAATGTTTTCCTAAAAGGAATATCTGAAATAAATATTTTCGTTTATTTTTTTTAAGGATTTTAATTTTTACTATTCTCTTAGTTATTTTTTAGTTTGATTGAGTCAATTAGGAAAGATTTTAATTAATTAATTAATAAATACAAAATTATTCACCTTAGTTATTTATCTTAGTTATTTTTTATTTTGTTTTATTCGATAATTTGTAGTGATAAAAATAGTATATTATAAATGAAGAAATATTAAAACAATTTGTTTTAGAATTAAAATCATCTCTAACAATAAAAATACTAAATGAAATTATTATTTAACACAAAATTTTAAAAAATAATAAAATGTTAATATTAAAAGTATGTAGAAACTATTATTATTAAAGAAAAAAGTTTTTGGTCTGGGATATGCTTGCATAGATTATGAGCGGGGAGGTTCGTAATGGAGTTGGAAACACGTGATTAATACGGAAAAGGATGTTCATATTTGATGTACTGTTGTGTAGGGATACGAGCGGGGAGGTTCGTATTTATAATTTAGGATACGAGCGGGGAGGTTCGTATTTGATGTACTCTAAGGAAGAAGGTTCAAAATAGGATGTGTTCACGCGTGTGGGACTACGAGCAGGGAGGTTGTAGAGGTTGAACTACGAGTGGAGAGGTTCGTAGAGTTGGACCATGAGTGGAAAGGTTCGTGGAAGCATATGGAATCCCTAAGGCCATGGTTGATTATGTGTTAATCTCATAGAGGATATGAGAATAGGTTTTTTATGTACCTCATGGCATGAAGGTCTTTAAAAATGAGAACATGGTTAAGTTATTTAGGGTGAGGTGTATTTATCTTTTTTTATACATGTTTATTTATTTAGCTTACCATTTCTATTTGTGTTTAGGGATGACTGTGTGACTTGTCACATAGGAGCATATGATGATCTAAGTGCTGATGGTGAGGCATAGAGACAAAGACAAAGCGAGAGCTAGCACTTGTTGGGGCATCTATAAAGAAATTAGGATTTGGGAATAAAGTTTGAAATTTCTTTAAGTTGGTTTTTTGAATTCAAACTTGTAATAATTTAGTGGTGAATTATGAATTTATTTTTAGGCGTGATAATTATTTTAAAAATCCCAAAGAAATTGGGAACAATATCAAACCCTTGAATTTCATTTTAATTATTAATTTTTTTTTATTCATTATAATTTTTTTATTAATTAATATTTGCCTAGATGTTACATATGGAGAAACAAGTCACATATTTTCGTGTTTCGAGACATGTTATAAGCTTTTAGCTGAATGGGTGTGAAAAGAAACGACCACTATTAGGGAAGTTTTTGAGGTAGCGAAGAACACAAAAAATGGCTTGCTTGTGGGAGGTAGCGGGTGCAACGAATAACTGGCTAATGTTATTGACAGAGAAAGAGATATCAGGTCATGTGTTGGTTAAATAGATGAGACGTCTTATTAACCTTTTGTAGGAAGAAGCAGAATTGGCCTATGTGTTGAAGACGAGAGGTTTGAGTCATAGGGGTAGGAGTAGGGGAGCAATCTAACATGCTGGTGTCATGTAAGAGGTCCAAGAGTTTATTTTCGTTGATTGAGGTTAAGACTAGTGTGATTGCGTGTCTCAAAGCCTAGAAAATAGAGATTGCCCAAATTCTTGATACAAAAGGTAGCATGGAGAAGGGCAGCAATGTGAGCAATCTGATCAGCATTATTTCCCCTAAGAAGGATGTCATCGACATATACAAGAAGAAAAATGATAAAGAAGAATAATGATAAAGGGATTAGTATATTTGATAAATAGGGAATGATATGTAGAAGAACAAGCATAATTATGTGAAGTGAGGAAGTGAGAAAGCTTGAGATACAATTGTCACCTAGCTTGCTTTAAGCTATAGAGAGAACGTTGAACTTTGCAAACTTGGTTGGGTTGAGAGGAAGAAAAACCAGGTGGTAGTTGCATAAACCTCTTCATGAAGATCACCGTGAAGGAAGAAAGACATTGTTTACCGTGAAGGAAGGCATTGTTTACATCGAGCTGTTTGAGAACCCAATTACAAGATGTGGCTAAAGCGAGAAGATGTTGGGTATCTATGAAGTCTAAGCCTTCAAGTTGGGTGAAACCCTTAGCAACAAGTTTGGCTTTAAAACGTTCAATAAATCCATCAGACTTGTGTTTGACTTTATAGACCCAACGACAGCCAATGCCAGTTTTTCAAGGGGAAGGTTTGTGACAGTCCAAGTATGAGTGGCTTGCAAGGAAGCTAATTGATCTGCCATGGCTTTACTCCATTGAGATCCTTAAATGCTCGAGAATATGTGCGTGGTTCTGGAACAAAATTAATGGAGAAAACAACATGGTGAAAAGAGGAGGAAAGATTATTATAAGAAATGTATTTGTAAATAGGATAACGAGTAATATTGTGAGTCTGAAAATCATGGAGATAAGAAGGGACCTTTTTGGTACAAGTAGAGCGACGAAGCGTTGTGGGAGGTGTAGTAGTGGAGGTAGGTGGCATAGGGATATGTGGATCAGCAGCAGGATGAGGTGGGGATGTGTTAATTGGCTTGGTGAGACACTACTACATTATGATCATTAGTAACATTTAAAAACTATAAAAATGTTACTAATACCATCTAGTAACATTATATCAAATGTTACCTATACCCTATGTTACTAATAACTTTTAGTGACATTTTTACATATCAATTGAGACATTTATAAAATAGTTACTAAATAGTTTTAGTAACATTTAATTAATGAAAATGTAACATTTTAAAAATGTTACTAAATTATTTTAGTAACATTTTTTTTATAAAAAAGTAACATTAGAAAAATGTTACTACATATTTTCAAATTGTTACTAAACAATTTTAGTGATATTTTTTTTTTTATAAAGACAACATTATAAAAGTGTTACTATAACTATTTTGTAAAATTTCAACAAATGTAACAAAGAAAACACATAATTAATATTAAAATATTGCACACTAACATTTACATTGCATGCTTCTTTATTGTAATGTTGTCATCCAAAAAGAAAGCCATAAAATCAACTATTTTATTTTAATAACACAGCAGAAAAATCAACTATATTATGCAATATTGAAGATGACACAACCTAGTTGGTAATGGCTTCAAAAATGTCATATGAGATTGAAGGGAGGTTGACACAAGAGTCTTAACAGAGGAAGTTCTTGGTCAAAAAGAAAATTCAAAATAGGCTTATGATATCAATGTAACATAGAAATCAAGAAAAATGATATTTAGTAGGCGTCAAGCACATGAAGTGACATGAATAACGCTATTTAGTGACAACAGTGTGAGTATCATCCAACAATCAATACCATAAAACCATGTTAGCGGATACTCCTTTTGATTGTTAAGGGAATGGAAGATTTCACAGAATCCTCTGTCTTAGACTTTACCACCAAATACATCATATATATAAATATCCCATATTAGATCTTGTATCAAAGGATGAGAATAGTACACATCTTCCTGAGATTCATAGAATACAAAATTACAAATTCTTACTCAAGACATAGGCATGTACTATTTCATGGGACTGAGTAAATTGTTATTCTCCCAATTGTAAAATGATAGGTGTAATTGGATCAAGAAACCTCTTTAGATGAAATAATTAAGAATGAAAGTTAATAATTCAACAAAAATATGTACTAAAGAGTGAGAAAATAAAATTAACTCTACCCATATACATAGGAAGAAAGGAAGGTAGGATCCAAAACTCTAGGGGCATTGGGTTACTTGCACACCAATCAAATACACCAAGTATCTTCAAAAGTAATAAGACCCATTTGTATTAGTACATACATTCTAGCTTTGTTAGTTTGTGTATTTATATTTATGTAAAAAACAAGAATATTGAAAGTCAAGTTTTCCCATGAAGGTTTATGTGTTACATCACCATGATCTTGAATCCACTTACTTGCTCTAGCACAAGCATGTCATGACCACCATTGTTGCATAACAGCGTATTAAATTTGGACAGGGTAACTATGACCCTTATAACAAACAAGATTGGCACTAAGTGTGATGCTCCATAACCAAACTGCATAAAAATTTAAGATATACAATGTTTAGAATTAAAACTTCAATATAAAGGAAAAAATAAATAGAATGTGACACAAAAATGAGATCAGGTGGTGTACTTGTTGAGTTTGTTGAGGATGAAAGGATAAGCTCTCTCACGGGACTAGATCAGGTAGTGTATATTGTCCCAATCCCTTGCTCAAACATTTGATCATTTAGAGATGTGTCATTCTCACCCTTGCCCAAACAACTATCAATTGTTTATTCACATATGAATTTGTTAACATTAATCTAAAACATGCATAAAATTTAACATTGGAAAGATATATTACATAGAACCAACAAATATAATAAAGACTGAATCAACACTATATGTAATTATATTAAATGACAACAACTGATAAACGAGGACTTTATCATTTATAAAATATCTTTATTAGAATATTAAGAACCCATAAAAAATATTATATACCATTATATTCATAATTCTCCTTTTAGATTCTCTCCATCATTTGTAAATGATTATTGCTCAATTCCCCTTCCTACATAAACATAGCAAGAATCATGAAAGGAACCTTTGGGTTTTGTCATTTGAGGAGGGAAGTATGGATGCATTATGGTTTCAAAATTTGACCTCCACCAGATTGAAACACGCTCACCTATCAACATTTTTCAAAGAATAAATGCAAATGAGTAACAACACGGGGATTGTCAAAGAATGGAAACTTTAACAAGAATCTCTGGTGTACATAAAAGGTATGTAATAATACCTGTTAGTCAGGCACAAGAGTTGGTGAATTAGCACCAAGCTCGCTAGTCAACTTTCTTTTCAAGCCCTCAATTTTTGTAAACAAAATAACCCAAAAATAAGTAAATAATAAGCATAATTAGAAGCTTCTATTTTCAAAGTATCAAGTTCATAAAATAGAAGCGAAGAACTTACCATTCTCTCCTAGTTTGAGACAACCACTTGGGAGTTCGTAATACGTTTCCACGTGGAGCAGGTCCCTCTTCAACATTTCATCGAACGGTTCATGTGCAACAACGATATGGTTGTCGTTAGATGTACATGTTGACCTTCAATAATGGCCACTCGTACTCCTTCAACTAAAGCTAAAATCAAACTCAGTTGTAATTCTATTAAGATTAGAACCTAAACTATCCAAAAAGTAAAACTCTAAATCAATCACTTATCTCGTTCGCACAATCGCACAATTTTCATTCAAATTCACTAGCTTGACTCTTGTCACAGCAGAGAGGGGTCGAGACAGAGGGGGTGAGCTATGTTGGTATCCGCAACGGAATGACTAAACAATGGTCAAAAATCAAGAGGGGGTGAATTGGATTTTTAAAATTCTTGACAGGTTTTAAAATTTTTCTCAAAATTTAATTAATTAACTTAAAGTAATAGTTACTTTAAATACAAGTGCAGATAAGTAAAGAGTTTAAGGGAAGAGG
>Ga0214544_1010284_pt1 | contig 13896 bp, 13 predicted proteins | sample CNSS3metaG_FD_160074 | JGI IMG/M metagenome (GOLD analysis project Ga0214544, IMG submission 160074) | Root nodule microbial communities from cowpea collected in UCLA plant growth center, Los Angeles, California, USA - CNSS3 | ecosystem: Host-associated > Plants > Roots > Nodule | place: USA...
AGGAACAAAGCTTCCCATCTACAAAAAGGACACAAAAATGGGGATTAGTGATATATTTAGATCAATGTAACCCACAATGTATTTATTTACAAAAGTAAGGTAAAATTGAGGATTAAGTAGGTTAAAAGCTTTGGAAGAGATGATTTTGCTAATGAAATATAGCTTGGATAATGGTAAAAATTAACATTATCAATAATCTATAAAAGACAAAGTATTGTTTCTCACCAATAGATGGGACAGTCGTTGGTCCCCAAACATCAGTGTGGACAAGCCCAAGTCTCTCTTTCTTTAGGGTTATTCTATTTGTTTGAAAGCTAACTCTTTTCTGCTTTCCAAGTATACAGTCTTCACACATGTTAATTTTTATTGACTAAAGACTTGGTAGTTTATCTTTTGAGTGCATGATCTTCATCCCTTTCTCACTCATATGGCCTAACCTTTGGTGCCATAGATTGCAATTATTATTTGTTGCAACTACAATCAAATGACATGCTTCAGTTGTCTTGTAAAGAGTACCACTCTTTTTACGATGAGCAATAGTCATTGCACCTTTAGAAATCTTCCAATGATCTCTGTGGAATATTGTTGTATAACCTTCATCAGCCAACTGGCCTAGTGAGATTAAGTTCTTTGTCAAGTCAGGAATATGTCTAACATTCTTCAATTCCCAAATCGACCCATTTAACCTAATCGTAATTGTACCTTTACCAACAATCTCACTAGATTGTTCATTACTAGGGTAAACTTTACCAAGGATTCCGGGGACATAATTCTCGAAGAATTCTCTATTTGAAGTGGCATGAAAGGATGCTCCAGAGTCTAATACCCAAGACTCTTCCTTGTTCTCTAAATAAAAAATTAATGCATCATCTCCTCCTGAGGTAGAAGCAAGATTTGCCTCTGGCTTCACATCTTGATTCTTTAGTGCATTCTTGCACTGATTTTTGTAATGCTCAATCTTTCCACAATTTCAACACTCAATAGTCTTTGAGTTATGGAAGTTAAAAGGGTTTTTAGACCTAGACCTCATTTCCTTGGATTTACTATGTCTATATCCTTTAGTTAAACTTCTCCCTCTTGATTCTGTATGCAAAACCGAAGAGGTTGGTGATTCACCAAACTCTCTTCGTCGGATCTCTTCACTGAGAACAAAATCATGAACATCATCAAATTTCAACTTATTACTTCCCGATTAGCTACTCATAATTGTGATAGTAACATTCCAAATTTTTGGTAGGGAAGACAAAAGTATCAATGCTCGTACTTCCCCGTCAAATTCTATTCCAACAAAACTCAATTGGGTTGTGACTATATTTAGTTCATTAAGATGATAAGTTGTCGATGCACCTTCTGTCATCCTTAAATTGAACAATCGTCTTATCAAATGAACTTTGTTTGAGGCTGAAGGCTTTTCATATATTCTTGAAAGAGCCACCATAAAACCTGCTATGGTTGTTTCTTTTACAATGTTGAATGCAACATTAGAGATTACGTCAAAAGAATAACTCCAAGGGCTTGCCTATCAAGAAGAGCCCAATCTTCATCTTTCATGTCCTCTAGTTTATTTCCTGAGAGAGGTTGATACATCTTTTTCTGATACAAATAATCTTTAATTTACATCTTCCAAAAGTCAAAGTCCGCACCATCGAACTTTTCAATTTTTACCTTTCCTTCATCTACAACCATTGCTCCCACTCAAATCTAATTCCCTCTAGATTGTTTATAACAATGAACAATAGTAACAACCTGGCTCTGATACCAATTGTTAGGAAACAACGCAAATTTCCTATAATTATATTTATGGAAACAATATAAATGCGGAATAATCACAAACAATATTGATAACAGAGTTCAGCCAATTATGCCTATGTTTCTGGATTACTACAAATCTTTTATTTGAAAAAGAAAATTACAAAAGCAAGTGTTTACAAAGCATTCAACTCAAACCCAATCAACCTAGAAAAATAAAATATTTTTCTTTTCTCTCTTTTATTTTTTTTTTCATTATTGGAATTGCTAAGTAAAATTCCACATAGAGTATTTATACATGCATATATCATTTCTTCTCCTCACAATTAGTTTTCTATAATTAAATATTCTATTAATTTATAGGTTTTCATCTTTCCAAGAAAAGAGAATGCACTCCTCATGTATGGTATGACCAATTCCAACATATAATCCACCAGTCTTCCATCTTAGGTGAGTCCTCCTTTGGTGCTTCAATGGTGCCTTCTATTAAACCCTATTTTCTGCGAGCACGTAGAGATATTTTCATTGCACGCGCCCATTCTTTGTAATTATGCCCTTAAAGTTGCACTTGAGTAATCAAAATTCTTTGTTTGTCATTGGAATTCAATTCATACGATGATGAAGTTTTCTTCACCATTTTATGTTTTTCATGCTTATGAGACTCATTCTTAGGAGCCTCCTCTTCATGATGACTCATCGCCACTAAATTTCGAACAAAACCTATTTGCTTCTGATACCATAAAGAATTATATGATAGAGTAATTATGTTTTGTATTTCATGATTTGCCAAAGCACAAATATATACAAGAGAGATTCAACAAAATCTCCTAAGATTGGGCTATACACATTGTTTCTCTAAATAAAACTCCTAAGCTTATGTCTGCACTAAAATTTATTTGCATGATCATAGGCTAATAATACAGAATGATAATTGCACGCATATTCTATTATCACATCATGATCTCATTAGTGTTTTTACAATTGTGGTTGAAGAATTAGAGCAAGAGGGGCTATTCATAAGTTAGATGCGCACTTATTTAATAAGTACTAAATTTTACTCTATTTTGTAACTCTCTTCCACATTGAATCATGCTAATCAAATTTTCATTGACATGAAATGTTGTAAAAGCAGAGGAAATCAGAAACCAAAAGATTTCTTGAGACGTGTAGATTTATTATCCTTAAGGACTTATCCGCGATTTATTACACAAGTCCCCAATGATATAATAGAAACTTCCTGAATTTTTCGAGAATCTAAAACACTAAAAAAAAACTCTTTAAAAGATCAAACAACTAAACCCAAGATAATAAAAGAAAGAGAGGTGAGAAAGAAAATGAGAGAAACTCAGAGCGATTGAAAGGCTAAGATATGTTTTCGGAAGAGCAAAAGGGGATCTATTTATAAACCCTATGTAGGAACCCACCATTCCTTGGGTTGTAGAGAGGACACCACACCTTCAGGCTCAAGGTGAGTAACGTTGCGACAAATGTCCACCAAGATCTGCAGAAACAACCAAATGGTGCAGCCCACGTCTTACGAAGAAGACGTCCACTACTAAATAAACTCATATTACCTACCAATTTTGTTTTGAAATGTTTTTCGTAGGAAATACTTATAAATTTTTTTATAAAAAAAAATTTGTAGGAAATCATTGCCAATTTTTTTGCAAAATATTTTGTAGAAAATACTTTTCGCAACAAATTTTATAGGAAATACTTACAAATTTTATAATTTTGTAGGAAATAATTACCCACGAAGGAATTACATGTCAACTAAGATTCTCAAAAAAAGTAGTAGAAAAAAGTCTTTTCTTGCAAATATTTTTAACAAATTTGCAAGAAAAATCCCATGTAATATGATAATTTTTAGTAGTGCTCCCACTTGCGAGTGAGCAACATTACATCCCATCACCCGCGAATGAGGAAAACAACTTCTATGTGTGAAACTAGTATAAAGCAAACGATGCAGACACTCAAAGGAATAATTATCGTTGTGTTGGAGTTCGATTGTAGAAGAAAGAAACCTTTTGCAATATATAAATACCCTCTGTTTTACAACAATCCCCTACATATTGCAAAAGGTAATAACAGAAGAGAGAAGAAAATCTTGGGTCTCATATAAGATGTAACGTATCAGAGTTGATATAACAAGTTATATGAACAAATCCTAGATCTAAGATTGTAAACTATATGAAGTAAAGACACTTTATGTGTGTTAGTGGATTACCTTCATAAGCTTTTCAAACGATGAAACCTGGAAACAACTGAGAATTTCATGGACGAAAGACAATAATAGTAAAGGAAAATCAAACTACACCACTTAATAATTAGAAAAAAAATCCACAACTATGAGAATTGAGAAACAAAGCAAAACACTAACATGGTAAAGTCATAAAGAAATAAACACAAAATGATAGAATTTAAAATAAAAGTTTAAAAATTGAATTTTTATTTATACTTTGAAAAGTTAAATAAGTAAAATTTTGTAATCATCTTTTTTTACAAATAGATCGAATCAAATAATACTTAATAATTAAGTTTGACTAAAAAAAGTTGTTGACGCACCTCTGAATATACTAAAGTCTTTTTGCATTATATTTTATCTCTCACTAATAATACATCATGAAACAATGCTATAAAGTCATATAATTAGACAACTTTTTTTTATAACTTAATATTATCATAAATACATGTCATTAACATTGAATGGGCATGTAGCTCAGATGGTAAAGCGCTTGCTTAGCATGTGAGAGGTACAGGGATCGATACCTCGCATCTCTAAATGTAAATAAGTTTTTTTCCATTTATTTGTTTTTTTTTCAGGAATCCTTCACTTTTATTCCTAGTAGTTGTTCCTCGTACTATTCTTTGGATTCATGGAAGAACATTATGAATCTCAATGTCACTAAAGCCAACCCCACTTGACACTCATATAGGTGATTTCATCAATGTATGTTGTAAATCATACCCACTAGTAAGGGATATGAAAATCATTAAAAAACTTTGTTTAAACTAAAATCCTTACACACAGAGAATTTTAATTACCAAGTTTAACTTCTAAATAATGAAGTCTCTAGTACTTTCACATACACACACACACACCGTAGAAATGGGCACAATTGATTTAAAATCAATTTAGTGCTATCAGAACTAACAACTTACTTATTTTTACCCATATGAACCTTATTCATGAGATCTTCAATCACAAAGGTTGGGTTACCATCACTTGTTTGTTTGAATGTGGTTTAAGTCTCATTCTCCTCAATGTTTCTAAAATCATGTTTCTTCCTAGGGGTTTAGTCAGAGAATCTCCTAGATTTTGTTTTGACTTCACAATATCAATGGAGATAGTTCCACTCTTTAGCAGTTGCTTCACCAAATTATGTCTCAATTGTATATGTTTATTCTTTCCATTGTGTCACAACCTAAATCACGACGGGATGACAAAGGAAAAATAAATTGATTTGGAAAAAGAGCTTTGGAGTTGCCACAATAATTTATTCTGGAAAACTATGGAAAACCATATAAATAAAATAAAGTTCGTGAAAACCGGATTTAAGGTTCGGGAGTCGGTTACGCGTAAGGAAGGTATTAACATCCTACAACACCCATCCAAAGTCGATAACTTGAATTAAATTTGCAAAAGAGATTTATTTATTTTATAATATTTATTTTCCCAAAAAATAAGAAAATATTGAAAAAATATATATTTTGGGAGTGAAAAGGAACCGACAAGGGTTAACCTTGGTCCTACGTATTCTCATTAAAAATGAGAAATCAGAGCTACATAGTTCTTTATAAAAATTTGATTCGAATATTTAATTTTTGAAAGTTACCTTTTGACATTTTTGAAAATGAGTGTCTTGCGACGCGTGCGGCAAAGCTGACACAAAAATCACTTTTAATATTTTGTATTTTTGAAAAGAAGTGTCATGCGACGCGACCGGTCAAGTAGACACCAAAATATTTTTATGATTTTGAAAAGGAGTGTCATGCGACGCGAGCGATCGAATAGACACCAAAACCATTTTTATATTTCTTTTGTATTTTAAAAAAGAGTGTTATGCGACGAGAGCAATCGAGTAGACACCAAAACCATTTATATATTTTTTGTATTTAAGAAAGAGTGTCGTGCGATGCAAATGGTTGAGTAGATATCAAAAGAGAAAACAAAGAACACATTTTTTTAATTTTTGTTTTTATTTAATCAAAAGATATCAAAAGAGTGCATAAGTGAGTATGTGGGTGTAGTGAGAAAAAACTAACATATAAAGTAGTAATGTATATAATAGAATCATGTGGTGTAAGAAGTAAAACACAACATAAATTATAAAGAAAATATAAAATAGTGGGGTGTGTGCTTAGTGGAAACATAAGTATAGGAAGCAAAATAAATTAAATGCATGGGGTTAGGGGCTTATTACATGGGGGGTTATCCTTGCACCCCCAAAGTTTCTCCTGTACCCCCAAAAATGACCATTTACTCCTCACACACAGTAGTGGGACCCACACTCCATTCTCCTACCTCACTTCACTCACCATTTTCACTCATTATTCACTCACCTTCCTAAATCACTCATCACTCACTTCACTCACATAATTCACAAAGAAAACACTCACGGTTTTACATTTTTCTCACTCACTCACGCTCGCGGTGCACACAACATTTCACTCACCACGAACACATCAAACTACACTCACACCTAAAACTTTTCACGTATACACACACATGCACAGTACACACTCACATTTCTCTCTCGCAGCACACACCACGCATGCATGCAAAAACTCCTTTTCTCTTCTCTCAGGCGCCTATGCATGCATCTCTCATAGCATCACATTTTTATATTTCACGGCAGCCCACACCTCACATTTTTATATATAAAGCCACCGTTATGGAGATTGGGTTTACTTTTTTCTGAGACCCTTTCTCTCTTTTATTCTTCCTTCATCATCTTCTTCCCTACATTAGTTCCTATTACACAGTCTTACACTTCTAGGGGAAGAAAGGCTCACTTTTCAGATCCAACATTGAGCCTCCACACATCATGATAGTGCCAACTATTTTTCCTGGTACACCATTTCCACTTCTTACAAGAACCAATTGAACTTCCAATCCTCTAAAGCCAAAGAAAATGCAATCATTCATCACTTCCTTTGTGGGAGGCCTTATTTTCTTGGCTTCAATATGGTTCACAACTGTACAACCTCTCAACCTTGGGGACTCTTCGTCCTTCAACACCGTCCCTGCATACCCGACCCAAACCCACTCCCAAATCTTTTGCCTGGACCTCTCCAACAAGCTCTTCGACAGCGTCAACCACGCTTGCGGCACCACCCTTGACCGCAGCCGCTGCTGTTCTGTCCTTGCCGCTTGGCTCTTCACTGCCTTCGCCCGAATAGCCCTCGAAGTATCTGTTGTGGCTGTTGATGCTGAGCAAGCATTTGGTGCTATTGTTGTTGACGTAACTACTGCAGAAGTTTCTAGCGTTGTCGCTGCTGCTGTTGCTCCTGCTACATTGGGGTTGCTTTTGTTGGGTTTGTTGCTGAGGGTGTGTTCATGATATTTGTAGAAGACCTAGGTGATGTGTGCATTGTGCAGAAGAACAAAGGATCAAATATTATTATCTTGCAAAAAGCATGTACAAGATTTTATATATGCATGTATATAATGCAACTCTACCAACGGTCAAAGTTGTAGATCTTGAAGGAATTTGTGATGTTGAGGAATATGATGAAGTTGCAGATGACGCTTTTGAATGTGATCATGAACAAAATATAGATCGAGCTCAAAGTGCTTTGTTTTAGAATGAAAGTCAAGATTAGAAGCAAGCATGACAACACTTTGACTATCTGAAAAAATGACAGGAACCTTTGGTGACACACCTAGTTCGGAAAGTAGGTTGCAAAGCCAAACAATTTCTTCAATAACAGCAGTGATGCTCTGATATTCAGCCTTCGTTGTACTTCGAGAAACCACTTTTTGTTTGCGAGTTGTCTAAGAAACAAGGTTGGAGCCAAAGTAAACACAAAAACCCGATATGGATTTTCGATCATCTAGGTCAGCACCCCAATTAGAATCACAAAAGGCATGAATGCGAGAATCTAATGAAGGTCAAATTCGAACAAGGTGTGACGTGCCAACAATGTAACACAAAATTCTTTTCACAACACGCCGATGATGCTCTTGGGGATTATGCATGAACTGGAAAACCCTGTTAACAGAAAAGGAAAGTTCAGGACGGGTAATGGTTAGATATTGAAGAGCCCCAACTATGGAAAGATATAACATGGGATATGAAATTGTTGTTGTGCCATCTTGAGAAAATTGTAAGGATGAAACCATAGGTGTGGGATATATTTTGGCATTGTCCATTTTGGCTCTATGTAGAATATCTTTGGTGTAGTTTGTTTGAGTAAGAAGAATGCTATCATTTGAATCCCAAGTAACTTGGATGCCAAGGAAGTAGTGCAATCGACCTAGGTCTTTTAAAGAAAAATTTGTGCAAAGGAGTTGAATGAGGGAATGAATAGCTTTTGAGGAGCTTCCTGTAATGATTATGTCATCGACATAAACAAGAAGAAATAAGGAATGAGTAGATGTGATTTTAGTAAATAAAGATGTATCATATTTTCTTGACTGACAACCAGGGTTTAGGAGAGTGTGACTTAGCTTAAAAAACCATGATCGTGGCGCTTGTTTAAGGCCATATAACGCTTTGCATAGCTTGCAGACAAGAGTAGGATCAGAAGAAATGAAGGTAGGAGGTTGCGGCATGAAGACATTTTCTTCAAGATCACCATATAAAAACGCATTGTTGATATCCAACTGATGGATTTCCCATTTAGCAAAGATCGCGTATGCAAGAATGAGACGAATAATAGTGGCTTTGATGACCAGACTGAAAGTGTCGAGGTAGTCATGTATAGGAGTTTGTTAAAATCCTTTGGCAACTAAGTGCGCTTTATGCCTTTGAAAACTTCAATCACCATTGAATTTGGTTTTAAAAAGCCATTTACAACTTATTACCGTTGCACCTATAGGAAGTGAAGTAAAGGTCCAAGTTTTATTTGCAAGGAGAGCTTGATACTCTTGTTGCATGGCAGCAAGCCAACAAGAATGTTGCATAGCATGTTTATAACTTGTGGGTTCAGAGGGAATATCAGCACGAAACGTGCGAGGTTTGAAAATGCCTGCTTTGGCCCTAGTAATCATAAGATGGTGGTTTGTATTGGTAGATGAGGTTTGTATGGGAGATGAAGGTTTGTTTGAATCAGTAGGGGTAGATATGCAAGTTGGCATAGGTGAGGTGGAAGAATAATGAGTGTGTGAGGAGTGAAAGAGCGGGAAGAAGAAACATTACTATCTATAACAAAAGTGTTCTTTGTCGAAGCATATGGAAAAATAGTTTCATTAAAAATCACATTTCTGGATATATATGTTTTACCTATGGAGGATAGACATTCATACTCTTTATGATGATTATTATATCCTAGAAATAGACATAACTCAGATCGCATACTTAATTTGTGTTGATTATAAGGTCTAAGAAGGGGATAACACGCACACCCAAAAACACGAAAGAAAATGTAGTCTGGTTGTTTGTGAAACAACTTAGTATAAGGATTATTACTTTCCAAAATAGGTGTAGCCAAAGTATTAATTAGAGTAGACGTAGAGACAAAAGCTTCACCCTAGTATTTAAGAGGAAGAGACACACCACTTAGAAGAGCAAGACCAACATTTGTAATGTGATGATGTTTCCTTTCAACAGAACCATTTTTTTCATGTGTATGTGGACAAATTAAACGAAAGTAGTAAGGGCTACGGGAGAGGATCCAAAGTGAGAGAAACGAGAGTTGGAGGCTACGTGAGGGAGAAACGCAGATTGAAAGAAGCAATCCAAGTAGGGGAAGCTGACTTTGCTTTCTATTTTTGTTTGAAGCTAGGTCTTGCCATCATTCTCTTTATCTATGCACGAGTTCATATAAGGATTACGAATGTTGTTTTGTTCGTTCTTCTACTTTGCGCGTCTGAATGTTATGCTTCTTATACTATGCAAGATGCCCTTGCGAGATCCTTCATGAAGGTATGGGTTTCGAAAGTTTACTTTCTTCTAGTTGAATAATGTGAAAGCTTTATGATTTTGTTTTCGACTGTCCATGAATTTTGCCATGCATGACAAATGGGTTATGTCTCGTTCATAGGATTATGTTTGTAGTTTTGTGTAATTCGTTTTCTCCTTTTTGGTAGAACGTTGACTTGACACTTGCAACATTGACTTGAAAACCAACAAGCCCTTTACTTTATCATGATTTCTTCCATTCTTCAAGGTCACTTGCAACATTGACTTGAAAATTGTTACATATTTTCGTTTTGTGTGTAGCCATACAATGAATTTTCTCTGATACGTATCAAGTCATGCATCCTAATCCTTATTTTCCTTTTCTTTCTTCCTTGTACTTACGTGAGATGCATTGCACATGGTTGGTTGAGTGAGGGGATTAGGTTTAAGATGTTAGGTTTCATTAGTGTGGTCTAGATTGGTACCGTGGTTGAATAACCACGGTCTATATCTTTTTCTTCTTTATCTTCTTCTTTCCGTTGATGGTGAAGCAAGGTGGGAGAAACTCAATAGTTATTTTCGTTTCTGAATGGTGTGTTTGGTGCAAACTTCTTGTTTCCAACTATGTTTTGGAGTAGTTTTAGTGGGTTGAAATATTTTAGATATTGGCTCATTATTTTACTGTTATGAGGCTTAAAGGACACCCTTGGAATGCAAAATTTTGGGTTATTTACATGTGTAGGCTTATTTAATCTCATATCACATAATGTGTTTATGGCTTTGATGGAACATTGTTTTTTAGATGAGTGAAAACCATGGGCTCACGGGGTTTGCTTTTTTCCTTCTTCCTTTGCTTATACTTTCACGTAAACACATAGTGTAGTATAATATAGTTGTTGTTTTCCTTTCCTTATACTTTTGGTGCATTCTACACATGATTTCATAGTGTATCTTTTCTAAGGGTTCTTTTAGCAAATGTGTTAGTTATTGATCCATTGACATATGCATTGTTTTGGTCGTTGACTTTTCTTATTGCTTTATGTTTCTTTATGTTGTGGTGCTTGGGAATCATGTGTTTGAAGAAATCACGTGTTGGAGTGGTGTGTCCTATATTATGTTATTTTCTTTTGTACTTATAATGTATGTTCTTGGACTTTCTTTTGGGGTGGCATTATATGAGAATGTTAGAAAGATGGGTTGATTTGGTGACTGGATGATATAACTATGAGCGTTTTGAGGGATTTCATTATGGAACTTTATTCTTCCATGTATGATGTGGTGGTATGTATTAGCATTGGAAATCTATAATTCTCATGTGTTGCATGTTGGGAGTGTTTTACTTGGCTTGAAGACTCTTGGTGAAATTAAGTGTTGAGTGAGGTTTTCCGTACCTAGAGAACTAGTGAAGACTCTTTTGCCTGTGTGAAATAGTGGAAAGGGGTCCTCTTCGCTTATGTGAAGTAGTGGTAGAGGATTGGTCTGAGTACTGAACTCTCTCACCTGTGTGAAGCAGTGGGGAGAGGAAACACTACAAAAAAAAAAGTTATTTAGTAAAGGTTTATTTGTGGAGATTATAAAAACCCTCCACAAATTAATATTATTTAAGATGATTTTCTTGGATTGTCTAAATGCTAAAATTAGTGGGATTTTTTAATTTTTGGATGAGGTCTGTAACCTCCGCAAATCATTTTATACTTTCCACTTCCCTTTTATCTTTTTTTTCAGCTTGGTTACACTCTCCCTTCATTTTTGCTTTGGATTAGGGTTCAGTTCAGGGAAATTGGTCTCCGTCGTCACTCGTTGGCAGTCGTCGCTCGTCGGTAGTCGTCGCTCATCGGCAGTCGTCGCTCATCGGGAGTCGTCGTCGTCGGTCAGTATTCGTCGCGGCGGTGACATTCAGTGAAATCGTCTCTGTCGTGGCTCGTTTGTCGTCGACCTGTGCTCGTCATAGTCGACCTTCAAGGTACAAACTCTGAGTTGGATGTACTCATCGTTCTTCAATGTCCGTGTTCTTTTAGGTTGTGCTCATCACTTAATAATGTTGTGCAATGTCTAAGATTGGGTTCCTCTGTCTCAAATTATTGAGGCTTCTTGAGCCTTTGGTTGTCAAAAAATTCCAAGTGGTAGAGGGATTAGGGTGTAGAAGAGAGTGTTTATGAATGTACTTATTTATTTTTTGGGATTTCGTTGATATTTGTTTGTGTGTGTACAGGCACCACCGTAAAAAAACTATAAGAACCTCTTGCACAAACACGGTCACAATCACGATCACCATCGCACACATATATTTTGGATGGTCTTAACTTTGATTTTGCTTTAATTGCTCTGCAGATGGAATAGCTGGAATTTCTTTGCATGCAATATCAGTGAAAAGGTCATTAAGGAAACGGGTATCTTTTTTTCTTTCTTTGGTCTTTGGTTCTCCCTGTACATTAAATAAACTTTGCATAACTGTTGGCTTTCAATGTTATATCATGGCTAAAGTTATTGTTGTGTAATGATTTAAAGTATACATTCGTTGTGCTTCCAACTTTGCACTCCACTTACATATTTGTTTAATCAAGCAGGAAGCATGTATTTTATTCATGATTGCATGCACTACCTATTTTCTATGTGAATAAATGGTTATGTATAAAAGTTTAAAAGTCTGTTTGCAACGTTCTTTAATATATGTTGCTCCTCACTGTTTTGGATGTGGAAGTGCGGGGTCAACTTGTTCCTGATCCTAAGACATTTCCATCTGGAATCAAAGCTCTTGCAGATTATGTCCATGGAATCAGCCTCATATATCTTTTATGGAATTAATTTGTCATTTTACAAAACAAAGCCAAGCTTTAGATTAGAGTTTCTAATGGCATCATCATATACCCCAAAAATTTGATGAGATAAGAAATTGTCCATTTAATGGAATGCTTCTAGATTTTGAGAAAACAAATAGAAAAATTATGTCGTTCTAGATCAGATAGTACTCAACTGAAATTTGTTTGTTGAAATGTTTTCACAGAACTTGGCAATGACCTATACTGTCATAAATATTATGTCTAAATGGCACAGTTAGGTTTAAAATTTCTCAAGAAATACAAGAAATTAGACCAACTGCCTGATGTTTTTAACTATAAAGCTTAGTTGGCTGCACTAAAATATGTCAAATATTTAATTGGAAATGTAAATTGCAATAGTATACATCTACTATCAATCAATCAAATATTTCATGAAGATGATGTTTGAAGCACATCCACCATTGATTAATATTAAGCATCGAGAAACAACAGAGGGGTTGGGTCCAGCAAAAAGTGCTGATCCCTACAATGTAGTGAACCAGTGATTGGAATCCCTATTGAAAAAGATGTTCACATTTAGTGTCGACCGTGTCTCAATCATGATTGCTTCTAAAGGAGGATACAACCTTTGGGAAACCAAAATAAAAGTAGGCACATCTTTGTAAAATTATGTCAGTTATGTATCTTGGGCTTCCTTTTGAAATCATTCTTTGTAATTAACATCTTAGTAACATTGTCATAAATTGGAATTGTTGCTAGTTATATTTTTCTTTACTTAATAGGAATTTTAACTCAAATCAATCCTTATACCAGGGTGTAGACTATTTGAAGTATGACAACTGTTACAACCTGGGTATCCCTCCAAAAGAACGGTGTGTTCTCATCTTTGTCACACTGTATTTGTATTGGTTGTTACACCTAATACAATAAATTGAGCCAATGTGGTTGCTTTTATTCCAGTTATCCTCCTATGCGTGATGCTCTCAATGCAACTGGACGCAAAATTTTCTACTCACTTTGTGAATGGTAATAAAGCATTTTTGGTATTTTGTCATATGAGCTTAGTTCCATTTAATTTGACAGAATTCTTCATGGGATACATTTGATTTTGAAGGGGCGTTGATAACCTTGCCTTGTGGGCAGGCAAGGTAGGTAATAGCTAACTGGTTAATGATGTAATGGTTAATGATTACCTTTTTGTTGTTCCTAACTGTGTTAATGATCAATTCTTTAAGGGTAAAAAAATAAAATGTTCTACATCTCAAGCCAAACACCGTCTTTTTATTGGCAATGTTCCTAGA
>Ga0214544_1010285_pt1 | contig 13896 bp, 11 predicted proteins | sample CNSS3metaG_FD_160074 | JGI IMG/M metagenome (GOLD analysis project Ga0214544, IMG submission 160074) | Root nodule microbial communities from cowpea collected in UCLA plant growth center, Los Angeles, California, USA - CNSS3 | ecosystem: Host-associated > Plants > Roots > Nodule | place: USA...
TATATATATATACTAGCATAAACATATGCGTTGTTGCGTCTGTATGTATGTATTTTTTAAATATGTGTGATATTATATTAGTGATATTATATTAGTAGATGATGATAATATAATGTTTTTAAGTTAATATATAAAATAAAATTATATTTATTAAAAGTAAAATGAAATATATCAGAAAAATGAAAAAATAATTATTAATAAATAAAAAAAAGGAAAGGAGAAATAGACAAATTTTCTTTAAAAGCTTATAAAATAACGATATATTTTCAAAATTGTAATAAATAATTATATTTTAAAAGATAAAATTAATATTTTGAAATGTGGACATAAAATAGAAAATCTTTTATATATATATATATATATATATATATATATTTAAAATAAACAAAGTTTACTGCTGCATTTATTATAACATAAAAATTAAACATGCAAACTTATTTGAGGGATTTTTGTACATACATAAAAATTAATATAAAAAATATTTTTTTTAAAATTTTATTATATAGAGTCTTCTAAAAATTTTATACTTTTATGAATAAAATTTTGACATTCAATGAATATACCAAACTTTAACCATGGCAACTAAAATTTATCTAACATGATTAGAAAAGAATCTTATAGTGTATATATGAGACAAACTAGGCAAGAAATGTTATTCATATCACCACTGTCCCATGGTTCAAACTTTCGACGTAATTGCGAACTAATAGTCCAGAAAATGAAAAAAAAAAAAAACTCAATTACTCCATGAAAAACTTCACTTCAATATATTTTCATTGGTTGTGACAATTATCTCTGCATTATGAGAAAGAACCTCCACCAGCTTTAATATCTTTCTGCAGCTACAATAATCAATAAAAAAACTTAATTAAATATATTAGAACTTAAAAAATTCACGAAATTCAGGTTATCTATCTTCAGATAAAATTATAATGAAATATTATCGCAGTTACCCTGAATAAATACTGAAGACCGTTTTTCAGTAGAGAATATTCCTGTTGTAATTGTTGCAGACATCTCATACACCTACACCAACACCATTTTCTTTATAATAAAACACATATCAATTATATTTTAAGATTTTAAGACTCAACGAACAATATATACATTATAAGTCTTCAGCCGTCAACCTATTTTCCCACATAGATTAATTTTATAAAAAGATTAATTCTATGTCCAGATATGAAAAACAGCTCACATTCACTATTACGAAACATTATTGTCACATAAATATTGAACTAAGAAATTAAAAGGTCTAGTAGAAAATATGAAGCATGTAATAGATTATCCTCCTTCATCAAAACAGAGACAGTTAAAGATCTATGAGCTGTAAGAGTAGCTGCATCTTCTATCTGACGCAGTATAATTACGCCAACATAAACTGACGACTCAATCATTTTAAATATGAGTATGAACAAGATTATAGATGAAAATATTCTCAAATCTTTCTGTCTCATTAATTTAATAGAAAATTTTAAATTTCTACAATTATCTAACAGCAAATTTGTTCTTCGGACTACAAGATTTGATGGAGAAAACAAGTCTTCAGTGACAATATGTCCAGCTTAATTTGACTTCAATGATTAAGATGACACCTAGGAATCAAACCACTGTACACGAAATTTTGTTCACTGACTAAAGTGTTTTCGTTTACCTTTACAAATACAAGGGCTTTCAAATAATTTATTTTCGATCAAGTATTTCAGAAAACATCTTCATAATAGACAAGATCTAACTTTTCAACTGTAAAAAAAAAAAATATATTATTACCATTCTTAAATTAAATAATTTAATATGACAATGTATTAAAAAAAATTAGTTAAAATAATACATTACTCTTTTATTTTCAAAATATTTATATCAATATTTCTAACACTAAACCGATCTAAATCATGTTTAAGAATCACAATTTACTAAAGTCGCGATTAGGTATGAAAGAAAAATTGGTTAATGCCTTTTCTTTCTTTAAAAGCATTTATATATTATTGTATCTATATTTTAAAATCATTTTATATTACTACAAATTTAGACAAACCACAATTAAATTTTCCCATTATTACAAACATTTTCTCTCTATTTACAGATTTAGACAATAATTCTCTGTTCATTTTTGTATGTCTTTAAAAGTTTACTAAGTGTGTTATTATAAATTTTTTAAAATCATCAAACAAGGAAAAGTTAAAATCAAAACAGGTAGATGTTTTCTACTCTTGCAATCAATATCACAGAATTCAGTCATTCAAATTTTTTTAAGTTTTTTAAGGAATTTTAAAAGCCACTGTCACACCGATTTAAGAGGATTTCTATCAGTAGATCTCTGAAACTTTTAACAAAATCTCAGAAATCACATGTAAGTTTTTTTATTGATTTCCATCACCGAATAAATCCAAGAACATAGGAATAAATGCCCAAATCAAAGAGATAATTCACATGACATAAGATATGACTTATGGAGGACTGCGTGAGATGCACGGTCAAATATTGAAGAGGAATATGTAAGAACACACTCACCCGTCCAGGTTTTTAGTCTCACAGAAAGGCCTGAAAGTAGCGCAAACATTTTTAACTCTGGCAGCACCAACACTGTTGAAAAACTAAACATTATCACACATGAAAAGAAAAACTTTCACAGTTAATACATAAAAAAATCAGAAATAGCATGACACCTGGCACTGCTTCCCTTATACTGATGGGCATAAGCATCTATTTGTTTGAAATCAGCTGGAACTTGTTCCCTACATAACAAGTCAAACCCAATCATCATTCACAATATTCATATACATAAACAAAATCACTAAATTACTAAATTACACAATTACACAGTACTTACAGACAACGTGCCATATTTTTTAGGATACTCTCAGAATCATCAAAGAACATGGTGACAACCTCAAGCACAAAATCTGGAGTACTCTCATCCTGCAGTTTCTGAAGCTGGCTAAATTGATCGTCCAAAAACCCCTTCTCCACGCCAACAAAAACAAATTCAAAATCACCAATCAAATGATACAAATTGAAAACGGCAGTAATAATCAGGGTTTTGACCAGATTTGTGATTAAAATAATAATCATAATTACAATTTAAATCTTTTTTTTATATTTAAAAAAAAAAAAAAAGAGGGTTAAGTTTTGTGGACGGAAAATGACTTGGCAGTGGTATAAGAAACAAACATGGGACCATATATTTGAGAGAAGAATGAACAGTATCAATGAAAAAGCAAAATCATTAGAGTGAAAGAGAGAGAAGAGATAGGAAACGAACCTGATGAAACATGGCGGATTGGTGTTCGCACAGCTTGGCTTGCAACTGATTAACATCCATGGTCATTCTTTATGGTGTCAGATCTTGCGTTGAAGTTGAAGATTGAAGGAAAATTGTGTGTCTCTGAGAATGAAAATTGGTGAACCCTGTTTTCGGAATTTGACCTGCTCACTACTACACCTTCTTCCTTTGCTTGCAAATGCTTCTCTCTCTTTCAGGGATACCTTTTTTATTCGTGACAGTTATAAATAGCCGTGTCTATTAGTTTTAAATGTAAATAAATGCACTTAAATTTCTTTTTAATTCTTTTCAATTGCTTTTATTATTTTTTCTTTCTTATTCAAAATACTATCTATTGTTCTTTACTACTATTTGTGCTTATCGCATGGAATTTAAACCAAAAAATAACATATGCTTATTTTATAAATTTAAATTCATACAAATATAACTAAAATTTAATATAAATATTTACTTTATAAACTGAATAATGATAGTTTATTATTTTTATTACAGAAATGTATTTAAGCTATGCATATATCTTTTTAATAAAATGTACTTTATTATATAACTATTTGTGATAGTTAAATCAATCAAACTAAAAGTTAAAAAAGTAAAAAATAAAAAAATTAAATATAAATGAAACAATAGTTAATAATTTCACTTGTGTACCTTAACTTAAAAAGATTTACATGTATTCATAATAAATAATAGAACTAACTATATATTAATTATAATAAATAATTCAATATTTATTCATAATAAATAATGTAACATTTTAAATAAATTTAATAGTTGAAAATCATATATAAATATTATTAGTAATTTGAAATATTTTATTTAAATTTATTATTATATAATTAAGACTCTAAACAGTTAAAAATAATTTGTAAAGATTTATAAAGTTCATAAATGTACATTATTATACTCATTTAAGTGCATCCCATTCAATTAATTTTGTTATATAAATTTAAATTTTGTTGTGATTAAAAGGAAAATATTTGTTTTTCTACTTTTATAAGAAAATTGCAATATATTTATTATATAATTTTATGCTTAACATATCAGTATAATATATTTATTATATAAAATTTTAATATATTTACTAAATATGATGTTGATTAAAATTTATTTTTATAAAATAAAATACTAAATAATATGTAAACAAAGAGGAATATAATTATGTGTAAATTATTTTGCAGATCCTGTTGTTACATGGATATGAGTGATGTTATACTATTTAATATTTGTCATCTTGTTATAAATGATAATAAAATTTATTGTTAAAATTAATAAAAAGGCAATAGATTGTATATTTGAAAATCATTAAAATTTCTTTTCAGTCTTTTTCAATTATTTTGTACTTTTCATGATCTAAATGTACTTTTTAATATATATTTTACAAAATCAATGTCATAGTTTAGAAAAGTATTGCAACCACATAAACTCCAAATATAATATATACCTACGGATGGATCAATTATTTTTAAAAAAAATATATATATATATATATATATATATATATATATATATATATATATATTGATAAAGTTATTGAATATTTCTTTAAAAAATATAATATAACAATAAATAAAAATAAAATATAGTTGAATAATAATGGGCATTAAAATGTGTAAGTGTAGATTAACATTATTAATAAAGATCTGATTTTGGTGTTGATGAAAGAAGGGAGAATAATATCTGGAGGACCAATTCTACCACCCACACGTGGTTGTGGGGATTCATATCATTTTTCTGTTTCACTCCTTCAACAACTACCTTCCACATTATACATGTCATCTCATCCTCCCTCGCCACTTTTTTATCCCAACCCAAATACAATGCTTCTTTGTCGGCTATTTTTGGTCAAATTTATACTACTTCTATTCCATTCTTTCAACATTTTTCAATTTTATTATTTTTTCATTAATAATTTTGTTAATAATAATAATAATATTTATATAGATTATTTACAAGCGAAACTGTAACTAATACTATTGAATATACAAAACTCTGTAACTAATACTATTGAATATACAAAACTATATGTGTACTCGATCCATTCCAAAACATTAATATTTAAGATTATGGTATGTTGATTTCTAGAAAAAAATCATGATAATAAAAGCAAAAGTATATATGTGATGACTATTTAATAAGAATTGTGCGGCCTCAATTCATTTAGAATATATTGATGTCTGTTTGCAATGTGATGCATTTGATTGGTATGCACATTCCAAGAGCTACTAACAATTATTGAAGATTATGCACTTCCACTTATCTGCAACACAAATCAAATTTTTCGATCAAATGCTTCCAAGAGACCCAAATCTTAAAACAGATTTTGTTTACATACGAAAGTCTCTAGTGGCTTTCTTTTTGTGCTTTCCACCTAATGACCTTTTTCCACCTATTTGTAAGAATTATGATGAAAAGGAAGGGAGAGAAAAGGTATTTGTTTCTATTCAATAAATAATTTAGGTAGATCCTATTTGAAAGGGAACGAGAAATTAGATTCAATGAGTTAAGGCTCACAGGTAATACAATATTTCTTTCTTTCATGTAACTATGGCTAATACCATTTTCTATAAAGAATCTATTATGTACAGAGGTTGAAGGGTATAGAAACATGCTGTTTTTTAGAACTAGGCAAAGTGCAAAATTTTGAGTTTGATGAGGCAATTTTTATATGCAGAAACTCCATCAGAAAGAAGGGATGATGATAGTGACCAGCTTCACCCTTGATGATAGTGAGTCTATGTTCAGTTCAACTATTCTGAATCATGAAGTTCTTCTCGGAAGACTCTTCTGAAAAACGGCATTCGGGTTTTCTTCATGCCCTTAAAGCAGCTAAGGTTGCCGTTAAGAAGCTGTACAACCTGCACCAAAGGGTCACATGCTTCATAAAGGGCTTTGTCATAGTCACATGCTTCATAATGGAACTTGTCATACATGTTAAGGTACACAGACACAGAAGAGTTAGTGGGTTGACTCGCAGATGTTCTGCCACTACAAAAGTGGACCACATTACATGTGGAACACATCAGTACTGGATGACATGTCATAAACATAAAACATCATTTCTTATTATTCTCAATCTTAAAGTAATCAGTCAAATTATCCTAATTACAGTTTAAGAATTTGTTTGTATACGAACAATACTTATAAATATGTAAAAAGTAAATGAAGTATTTCAAAGCAAAGTTTGGTTAAGAAAATTAAACAAACAGTTTGGCTGCAAAAAATTCACCGTTGAAAAGATAGAGACAAGGTACCTGTCTTGTAGAGGGCCGACGAATCGATGACTGTTGTATGCACAAAGAAGCAGCTAAGAGCATAAGATTCATTTGCCTGGAGTCGAAGTCACCTAATAGTGAAGGATCAATCAGCTCCATGACATCATTTTTTTTCAGCAATGGTTTTGCCTGAAAATTTGTTAGAATAAAAATAAAATCAAAATTTGGAGAGAAGAGGATGAAATTTGTGTGTAAAAAAGAGTAAATAGTAAGATACTATACCCACAACACAAGACTTTGCTGTGAATAATCAAGTGCACGACGCCCACTCACTAATTCCAATAGCAACACACCAAAAGCAAATATGTCTGTTTTCTCGTCCACTATGCCATGCAGCAAGTATTCAGGTGCAAGGTAACTGTGGCAGTAAAAATTGGAACCAGAGTTAATAAGAAGCAGAAAAGTTTTTTTTTTTTTTTACCAGGAACTAATTGAGAAGGTCACAAACCCGAAAGTTCCTTCAAATTTTGAAACTGTGTGATGAGTCCAATTTTCTGGCAGCCATTTTGCTAGCCCGAAATCACAAATCTGTCCAAAAAATTGGTAACGTTTCAATTTGTTCCTGAAATATTTTTAAATGCATTCCAATGTTCATAACATGAAAATTGATGTGACCGAAGGGAAGTTTCGTCCATCACATAATGGGGAATCTTCCAAAAATTGTTTGTCTACAAGGTAAATTCAATAAATTCAAAATCCGAAAGACAAAAAGTACTTGTTGTGATGAGTTACAGAATCAAACACATAGAACTGAATCCTAAGCCTTCATTTGTGCATCCTTATCATACCTGAGGCTCAAAGTCCTCCGTGAGCAAGATATTGGCTGCTTTTATATCTCTGTGGATAATTCTTCTTTGACAACCCTCATGAAGATATAGTATACCCTTAGCTATTCCTAATGCAATTTTGTGCCTTGTACACCATGGTAGTTTCTCCTTGGAACCTAATGACCAACCAAATGATAATTTTGAACAAATATTGACTCTAAAAAATGTAAAGGGAAAAAATGAACTACCATTACCATAAAGAACTGAAGCTAGGCTTCCTTTTTCAGACAACTCAAGAACCAGATACATTCCACCATCCACTCCATAGCCAACCAGCTTAGCAGTATTGGTATGGTTTACATGAGCCATTACACCAAGTTCTGATAAGAAATCCCCTATGATTTCATCGGCTGTTCCTCTTGTTAATCGTTTAATTGCTACTAGCTGACCATTTGGCAAACACCCTTTGTAAACTTCAGCATAGCCACCTTTCCCAATCAAATTTTCTGCACCAACCAACATAAAATTAACAATTTAACTCAATTACACTAACAGTATAAAGTGCACCAACCAACATAAATTTAGAATTTAATCCAAGTACACTAATAATATAGAGTGCACCTACCAACATAAATTTTGAATTTAATTCAAATACAGTAACAATATAACGTTTTTTATTCACATTATCATCTAACAGTCTATTTGGAATCGCGTTAAAAACACATCATGCGCCTAAATAGCATGGAATTGGCAAAGGTTACATGAAGTTGATTCGCCATTAATGTGAAAATTTGAAAACTGATACAAAAGGGAACACACTGCAGTGGAAGACAAATATATATGATATAACTCGGTGATTTCTAATTCCTATTCACAAAAAACGCTGATTTGTATTTACTTGAGAACATTGTAAAATTAGAGTGAAAATTTAAACGAAGCAAAGAAATCCAATCATGTGGTGTTCCTTGATGAGAAATCTAATTCTGTAGCACGATGCATACCTTGGCTAAATGAATTGGTTGCAACCTGAATCTCATGATGAGTAAAGATCTTCCACGGTGACCTGCAAGGGGATGCATTTGCATCCAAGAAGCAACTTGGGAGAATGGTCTCCCTCATGCTAGTGCTCATTCTTTTGGAGAGCTTCAGGGCACTGAGAGGGTGCAACGTGTTCGTATGTTTCTTCGACCCATTTCTAAACAAGTGAAGAAATGCATGCCACCTAGAAGAATGTTTTGAAAGGTCTTGAGATTCAGAATCCACTGCAGGCTCTTTGGAAGAACTTGATTCTGAATCCGAGCTCCTGAAATAGTCTTCCAGAACTGTAACTGGGGAATCCACCTTTTCCTTCATTTTTTTTTTGTGACCAACGAGCACAGAAACCCTCAAGTAAAAGAAAAGATATCACACACCCACCAGGAAAGTGAGAAATTTCATGATGAGGGCTAACTTATGTAACACAAAAAAATGGATTTTTTTTCTCCCTCTGGTAACAAAATGTTTCTCTACAGAATAAATATAAATTACAACACGATAAATCAAGAACAACAAATCAAATGAAATTAGGAGAGTAAAATATGAAACGGAAGGACATTGCCCAAAACTATTGTATCCCAGAAAAATAAATAATGGAATTTGTATCTTAATTTTTTCTCTCTAGAAAACAACCAATTAGGTAAAAACAAGGGAAAGACCAGGAAAGCTTCCTGAAGTGTAAGAATCAAAGAAGCCCAAGGGATAAGCCAAAGCGACAGAGAAAACCATATTTTGAAGAGACCCAAAACATACGTATCAGAGACAGAAAGATCAGCGACACAGCATCTTGGAAACTCGCTAGGTGAATCGCACAGAAACTTGGATGATACAATACAGTGAAAGGGGAAGAGTAAAATACAAGTTAGGCAGCTGAATAGCACAGAGAAAAAAAATTCTAATATTGTTTTCAACTCAAAGAAGAAACAGAGGAAAGCAGAGGAAGGGACAGTGGAGAGAACAGAGACAGAAGCATCAGAGGTTGTTTGGTTTACTTGGCCACCCCGCTTCAACAAACCACTATCATTGCCCTTTTCAATCTTGTCCCGCTACTAGTCACAATGTTTCTTTTGAATTTCGCATATAAAAAAAATAGTATATCTTGCGGCCTGAAAAAAACAATAGACGGTAGTTAAATAATATTTTGGAGTCTAAACTCGTTACGAAGATTTTCGTGCCATAAATAAATAATTATTATTATTATCATAGGTTGTGGATTTTCATTAGCACCTTTCGAGATAAGAAACAAAGTTGAGGTGAGGATTATGATTATGCTATTTGGAGTTTGGATTGTAGAAGAAGATAGAAGAGTTGGCAAAGAAAAGATGGCTTTGGCCATGCATGCCAAATGACTTTTACATATTTAATTTTTGTATACTTTTTGTTTGACAAAAAATTATTAAAAAGTTGTCTCAAATATTTTATTATGTAACAAAATTATAGTAATGATATAAAAAAACGATGATTAAGAAACATCTTCCTTATCATGGTCAGAGTCAGAGACGCCTATGTTGTGTGTACACTTCTTGGTCTCTTCAAGGATACGGCACGTGCAAAATGGTGTTTCTTTATTTTATTCTCAAACATGGATTCGTTGTCCAAGTTGCTATATATAATCAGATAATTGTATTAATATTTAGTAAAAGTTATAAACTCGGAATTTATTTCATACAAATGAAAGAAAGAGCTAGAAAGAAAAATAATAAACATGATATAAAAGGAATAAAGAAAAGTCAAAGGTGGGTTTAATGTATGGAAAATTCTACTTATAATTCTAAAATAATATTTTATACCATTAGAATATACTCACGGAGAATAAATAAAAAGAGAAAAAAAAATGAAAGAAAGAAAAGATGTTGTTACATCAACCCTATCAAATACGCCACATTCCGTCACACTTGATTCAAATGCATAGAACTTTGTTTCTTCATTTTTAATTATTAAAGACAAGAAGTTAGTTATAGGTGTGCCCACACCATAATTATCGTCATTATTATTGACATTATATGAACACATCTTCCACTGGTAGGTTTATGCTTGGCATTTATTGTTTATTTAAGAAGCCAAAAACAAATTAATTAAGTGGATCTGGTAATGAAGTGTGAGTTGCTTGGTGATGAATGAAAATGTTGTCTGGAAACAACGTAACGTTGTACCAATTCCGCAAGAGTATAAATATTATACTCGATTCGCTATCATTTCAGCGTAATTAACACAATCACTACGCACAAGCCAAACCCCTCAGCCAAGAAACTCAACCACAACACTCAACTTCTTATTATTATTACTCATCTTTCTTCTCTACCAAATTATCTCCCAGGCTCCACCCTCAATCATTTCACCGTATTAAACTATTTTTTTATCTGTTTCAATGTTCCAAATATCAGTTTTTCTTTTTAAAGAAAAATAATAGCTAGTGATTGTGTTTTTTTTCGAATCTGTAGAAGGATATGAGTGAATCTATTTTCGTACCTTGAATTCGCGATTGATTGAGGTTTAAGGTGTGTCCAAATTGACTTCGTCAAGACAAAAAAAAAAAAAAATGGCTACGTACTTCTCTCATCCAAAATTTCAATTTTTTTTCTCACAAAAAATGTAACCATCGTGTTATTATTATTAATAAAATTAATAGGTTCATCCTAATTTGATTCGGTCTAACATGACAAAAATAGGTTGAGTTGAATTAATCTACTAATGAAAAACAAAAAGACGAATAAATCTTAGTTTTTTCTATCCAAGTGGAGTAGATATAAAGCGCATCCAAAAAAAAAAAAATTTAATTAAATATGAAATTCTTACAAATTTAGTTAATTTTCGGTATTAAAATTTTTTAATATTAGCCAAATATAATTTATAAACTAAACTAACAATTATAATCATGTATATTATAACTTTTTAAAACAAAAAAATCTTAAGAATTATATAATAAAATCATGATAAATATTAGGATCAGATAAAAGATATAAATATATTTTTTTAAAGAAAAAAAAAATTATAGTACCAAATTTTTAGTTAGATTAATTTTGTTTAAATTTTATTCATAATTAAAATGATTAAACACATATTATTATATATATTTATTGGAAAAAAATTAATTCTAAATATATTGAATGAACTTATTAACAAAAATAAATTTCTGTGTTGATATTATAATTCTTTTATTATACTATTTTTTATTTAAAAATAAATAAGAGGACACACATTTGGAAAACACCGGAACAATTGAAGGTGATGTTTTGTAGTGGTCACATCATGGCCTTTCCATATGTTTCTTGCGCACCATTTGGTGAATAACTTTTATATCCATTTATTTCCAAAACTAGAGTCCACAGTGATCACAGTCACACGATCGAGTTCAAACAAAACCGATTAATAAATTATGTCAGTTCAGTACAACATATATATTAAATACGATAATATTGAACTAAATCGAATATCATAACATCTTTACTTTAATGTTTTGTTAGTAAGAAGGAAAAAGATGAAATGGATTAAAAAAATGATGAATAGATCATAAAGTAAGAACAAAAAAAAGGTTTGGTTATAAATCAATAAAGAAAAGACAAGAAATAGTAGATGGGATATAGTAGAATTAATCCTAATAATATTACAACTTTTCCTTTTTAAATATACTAAAATAAATAATTCATTTATATTAATCTAAACAATTTTTCTTATTCGTTAAATCATATTTTTCTAACCAAAAGGTTCAGAGTCCGATCAGTTAAAACACTTAAAATAGTCTTTTTCTTCTCTCGAAGTTCTTCTTTATGTCTATTTTTCTGACCCTTTGGACAGTTAAAGATCATATCGACCCTAACACTACATAGCCCTCCAGCCTTAGCTTTTATAAAGCTTAAGGCTAAATGAAAATATTTACCTTAGTCAAAAGCAATTAATTTCTGATATCTTCCTAGTGGCCTTTAAAGGCACTGATCCAAAAAAATTAAGATGATCTTTCAAGACACCTAGTGACCTTTCAAGGCACTTGATGAGCTTTGAAGGCACTGAATCAAAAACTTAAGGTGACCTTTCAAGACGCCTAGTGACTTTCAAGGCACTAAACCCAAAAATTAAGGTGACCTCTCAAGGCACCTAATGATCTATCAAAACACTAAAAAATATTGGTGACTTTTTAAGGCACCCAAGAAATAATGACGACTTTCCAAAGCGCTTGAAGAAAATGAAAGGTGACCTGAAGATACCCGAAAATGACCTTTCGAGGTATCATCCTAAGATGATCAAGTATCATCATATCCATAAAAAGATTATCAGGTATGATCGTAAGATGATCAAGTATCATCAAATGTATAAAAAGATTACCAAGTATCATCATATGCATAAAAAGATGATCAGGTGTCATCCTAAATGAGAAAGATTCATCTAATCGAACAAAAAAAATATTATTAGGTATTTTAGTGTTAGACCCAATGTCGATTGGGTTATTAGGCCTAAAGCTGATTTGACATCGGATCCAGTACCAATATCGATGAGTGAGAAAGGCTAGGTCGAAAGTGGAGAAGATGCGAAGAAGACTTCATAATATAAGGAAGAGATCGAAATTGGGAGATCACTATTGATTGCTTCTAGCTAATCAATGTTTGTAGTTTTTGGCTAGCACAAGTATAAATAAGGTATAAGCGTGATGGTGAATATTTTTATTTATCCTTAAGCTTTATAAAAGCTAAGGGTTGGGGGCTATGTAGTGTTAGGGCCCATCTAGTCTTTAACTAACCAAAGATTGATATGGTCTTTAACTACGCAGAGCACAATCAATCTGGTCTTTAACTTCTAAAAGGTTGATTTGGTCTTTAACTGTCAAAAGGTCGATCTAGTTATTAGTCCTAAGACTGAATTTAGTTGTTAGATCAATACCAGTGGGATTTCTAGGACAAGAGTATGAGGTAGTAAATGAGGAGATTAGTGTTGATAACTCAAGCAACTATTATGAACATTAAATAAGAGGGGAATCCAAGGGTCAGAAAGATAAGCATAAAAGAGAAACTCGAGGGAGAAGAAGAAAGATACTTTGAATGCTCCCAGACTCTGAAGCTTTTGGCTAAAACAATTGTCTTTCCCAACATGGAATCTTAGGTGTGTGTCATGTTCACTTGAGGGCAATACTCACAATTTTCTTTCGTAAAATTTTATATTTTTTCATTAGGTATAATTTTTTTTTGAGTTAATATGATAATAAACTTGTGTTCAAGTACAAAGGAGTATGGTTATAACAGAGGAATATTTTCACATATTTGTGAATTTTCAGTAGAAGGAAAAACAAAATTTGACATTAAATTTATCGCAGTGATCGTGGAAATATGAAGAGGATTTGAAGAATTTGTAATAGTATGAACAATTTGTCAAATAATAGTAAGCTTACTATTTATAATTATTTGGATTCATTTTATAAGAAAGAAAGAAAAAACAGTATTTAGAAGTAAGAAGTGTGATTGAGATTAAAATACCGAACACACACACACATATATCTTTAAATAGTATATATATATATATATATATATATATATATATATATATATAAAAT
>Ga0214544_1010287_pt1 | contig 13895 bp, 7 predicted proteins | sample CNSS3metaG_FD_160074 | JGI IMG/M metagenome (GOLD analysis project Ga0214544, IMG submission 160074) | Root nodule microbial communities from cowpea collected in UCLA plant growth center, Los Angeles, California, USA - CNSS3 | ecosystem: Host-associated > Plants > Roots > Nodule | place: USA...
ATCATTTATTATATATATATATATATATATATACACACGTGAACTTATGGTGATAATGACACTATAGAATTGAGACAAGAGAAATGAAAGATTAGGATAAAAATATTATAAGAATGATGGATTATAGTTTTAAAAAAAAATGTAAATTAAGTTCCGTAATCTATATTTTTGAAGTATAGTATTTATGAGTTCATTTTAATTGCATTCTTTTCCTATCTCATTATCTAGTATAAGAATTATAAAATGTAAATTTATCTTGAAATACCTTATTAATGCTAGATACTTTATATATAAGTATTACTAAGTGTTATGTAAAATTTGTGAGTTGTAACAATTTATTTATATACTTTTAAAATGAACTTAATTAAATATTTTATATGAATAATTTAATTGACTATTTAAATTTATAATTGGTTATATGCCTATACTGTATTATAAATGTTTAACAATATTTAGTGATAATTGATTATGTTTTATTTATTATTCTGCTTCTTCTTCTTTTTTAAGTTCAGAAACGTTTTAAAAAAAGTTTAGAGGTTCCAAATCAAGTTCATCATAAAGTATGCACCTACCAAGAACAATAACATCTCATTGACTAAGTTGTATATCATAAGAGCATTCTCTTGTTGATAGTTTTGAATGGTTAAAAAGTGTTATTGTTATTTGAAATTTCATAAAAATAAGTCAGAAAAGAAAAAATCACAACATTTATAAGATAAAATGGACCAACATTAAAAGTTGAGAATAAAACATATTTATAGTAAATAGAATTGCACTCGTTTAAATAAAACTATATATAGAGTAAATATCCGAATCAATATAAGAATTTTTTAATAATAAAAAAGAAAACAGTATTATTATATAAAATATTTATTATAAATACAAGATTTTATTAGTTTGGTTTGAATTTTATTAATAATTGATATAATTGAATATGTGTTTGATATATAGTATTTGTAAGAAAAAATAACATTAAATTGCTAAATATGAAAATATTATTCTCAATATCATTACTATATTTAGATATATACACTCAACAGATATGAAAATAAATTCTTAATATTGCCAATGCTAATTATAAACAGGATTCCTCTGATAATCCATACTTTAATAGTTAGCAAATCTCATATAGTCCAATCAAGACACTTACAAGGTCTCTTCCACCGAAATCGATGTTGGAAAAAAAAAATAGTGAAGTAAATGAGAATTAGAATGTGCTACCATGTGATTTGTGAAATTAAACCTATTTATATGACTCACTTATATAGAATGATGATTTATATTAAGTTGTGTTTGCACTTATACAGAACATTTCTAAATCGAATATCTTAAGTTGTGGTTGCTACTTGCTCACATGTAGGGTCTCTCATGTCAGAAGTTCTAACTTTGAATAGGCAAATTTGCAAGTACTTTATAAGAAAGTAATCACACGTGTTCTCTTTGCATCTTTGGTATCACTTTCTTGAGTTTCCCATGGTGTGTCTTCGTTCTGAGCAATGATACCATTACAACTTGATAGAACACAGTTTGAGTATGTTGGATAAGTGATAGTGTAGTGCGTATCAAAGACAGTGCAAAGAGAGTTAGATTTCCACTAAGCTATGTTCCATATCATGGATCAAGAACGCCACGATCTCTCATCTCCTTCGAGGAAACACTCTTTTTCAAATATCTCCACGAAATCACATCTTTTACAAAGTAGACAATCACAATGATCATAATTCCCTGTCAGACAGCATTAAAGAATGACAAGTTATTGCATGATTTAGGACCGTACACTCGTGATTCTATATGTAAGTCGTAGTTAGGTTCTATTTACTATTTCTCTTAAATTGAAAAATATGACAGTCACATAGAAATTGGTTAAGACTGTAAACATGATGATCTTATGACCCTACATTGAAAGATATTCAAATTTTATATGAGAAGGGCTTAACTTGAGGATGAGTTGAGTGACAAATGTAGGACCAGAGGTTCACTTTTGTTACGATTTGAAACTAATGCTCTCTGCACAAGTTTTCCAACCAAGAAAACGCAAACTCTACATATCATAGTACTGCACATGCTTTCATTCCCACTATTTATTTGTTAGCACTTCTCCAAATTAGCTTTATTTAGCATACATATCATATAGGCATCGAAATCACTATATTTCTTTTTAAAGTAAGCTACGATGAAAAAAGTGATTAAATGCGTCTTTGAAATTATGCACCAACAATCCCCTACATGAACTTGCGTTTTAATAGTGTTAAACAGGAAAAAGCAAATTGTTTGAAGCGCACTATCAAATGTTGACGGCAATTTGGCTTTATAGTTTTACAAAGGTTTAATTTTAGTTAATGTATACACTTGACAACTTTCTTTTAGTCTCTATAGTTGAATTTATTTATTTTTTTCATATTAAGGCCCACCTTAAAATGAACACACCACATTTTTTCTTTCCGTACATTTTGGTACACCTGCACATGACTAGTTTCCGTTTTGGTCCCTACATGAAAAATACACTTAACTCCCTCATAACTTTAGTAAACAAAAAATGGTGTCAACTCAAGTAGGACCACAGAACATATGCAGTAAATTTGGCAACGAAAGGTTGAAGGCAAGGTCTATGATACACTGCGAACTAGCTATACATTCATACGATGCTTTATTTAGCAGTAAGGAGTAAGATAAATATTCATCAGATCTTTGTTTCAAAATCCCCTCGTTGTTGTTTTTTTTTCCTTTGCAGTTCCATATACACTACACATAAGCAAAACCTAAAGTTAGATTCAACACCATCAATCCATCAACTTGAAAATACCCCTGCTCGTTCTGTATCAAGGTAAAATGAAGTCAATATGGTTAAAGATTGAAAGGAAAGAAGAGTCAAAGATAAACATCTATAAGATAACGTGTATTCATAAACAAGCTCATGACCTAGTGTGCTACTTAAAACTATTTTCAAGGAAACCCTATTAGCTTTGAAGGTGAACCACTGGAATCTTGTCCAAGAAACATTGGCTGTGAATTAGTACTTCTCTTGATCTTCACTTGAGTTACTGGAGAGCATTGAATCCTATGAGTTATTTGCATAAGCAGGAATGGTATGTCCACGTGATGTTGGAGTTGAGTTCCTGGATTTCTGACTGAGGATCTCCCCACGACTCCTTGTAATAATTTCATCAAGAATTTCCCCACTATTAATATTGACTGTTGCTGTCTGACTACCTGAATCCTGTGAGGTATATAAACATCAATCTATGAACAACATCTTCGACAGATACATATATGTAATATAATGTTATGCAGTATGAATATTTTGTGGTCTAGCTAAGCAAGCTGAGTTTGTACTCCACCCACCAGAAGTCCAGAGAAAGCCATTTTCTAATCAGAACACGAAGATGTTTGAAAAACAAAATCAATCCTAGTATAAACCTAATTATGATATGATAATGGTTGAAACTACCTACTTCGAATGACAAGTTGAAACTGACAACAGGTGCTTCCTCATATGCTGCAGCATCCAATTCTTGAAGATGGGCTCCTTTAAAAAACTTGGGAAGGAAATATTGACGTACTGGGATAAGAAGCATGATTAACATTGGGAAAAGGACCCCGGCAATTGGTATCCAGGTTAGACCAAAGCAGAGAAGCAAGTAAGCTGTCTGGAATAATGTAAACATGGCCACCGTTTTGAAAGGCACGGTCTCAATAAAGGCCGCATGGTGTTTCTCCAGCACTCTAGTAAAGAGAAAAGAAAATGGAATCATCATCTTCAACATTATAAAATGCAATGATAAAGCTATGGACATTCATGATATGCAAACAAGTGTTAATTTTAACATGGATAATGTTGTAGGAGTCCAGAGCATAGATAGATATACTTGTATCTTCGACTTGGAGCAGTAAAGAGATATAATATTCTCTCCCAAAACTGATTTCCGGGCAAGCTTTCAATTGCCATGAAAGCAAAGTAACCCCAAAGCACTGAAGTTGGTATCTTCTTCAAAAGAGGCATAGCAGCAACACAAAGTGCAACCATTAATGCCTGCAGCAGATTGCTGAGGCGCTGTTCTTTTACTTCAACAGGTAAAAGGTCGTCAATATCTTTATCCACATCGAAAACAACCTCATCAACAGGGGTGTCAATGTATCCATGACTTTGAGCCAGTTGGATGGTGGATTCCTTCATCTCCTTTAGCCCCTGCTTGAATAACAGAATATTGGATAAAGGTGAGAAAGATCACAAATTTAAAATCGTTGGGAAATGATAGGATTATATATACCGAGGGAGGTGGTATTTGGTGGGCTAAGGGAGTCTGCATTTGATCATATGCTTCTTGCATACTTTGGTATAGCTGATTCAGGTTCATATTTTTCTGGATGCTTTTCCGTGCGGCAGATACAACTTTGTTACGCAATATCTTCTCCAAACAAAACAAGTACCAATGATTGTCAAGTAGTTTAGCTATGAAGAAGCAAAGTTTAGCAACATGGACTATACAAGTTTGTCTAGTGAAACAGATTTAGTTTCAGAATGAAACTTATAGATATTTTTCACTAGAACCATGCATTAGATAGTATCCAAGACATTTACAAAACCATAAATATGAAGTAATGAAATAGTAAAGAAAATTATATTACCTGATGTTTTAGAGTCGCTAAGCTTTTAGTATGCATAGGAGATTGAGGAATCACACCGTTGGATGGAGGGATTCCAATAAGCCCACACAAAATGGTCTGGCAAACAACTTAAATAAGATTTCAAAAGGAAACTATTTGGTATATGTCTATACACAAAGCCGTCATTTGCCATTCATTAATACTGCAAATGAATTTCAGAAGTATTTCAGAGAAATAACATACCAAGAAGCCCAAGAGGAGAAGGTCATAATGATATGATGAGGGTTTTCTTAGATTGAACTCCTTTTGCTGGGCAAGTTGTGAAGCAACACTGTGATCAAAGTAATAAAGCACGGCAATCATAGTCGCTGGTATAAAAGCTCCAATAATATAGATGAGAGGCACATTCAACATTTCCTGCTAGTAAAAGAAAAAATGAGCAAAGAACTACACATTTCAAGGAAAAGAGACATTGTCTATCATTCACTGTGAGAATATTATCCACATTAAATAATCAGAGACCTTAATTACTGTCCAATTTGTGTATGCACCGGGAGACCATGGGTTTGGACTGAAAAGTCGCCTAGGGATTCCCCTTGGAACCTTATTGGTTGGCATATAAGACACAGCAGTCCACACCAGAATCATTAGTGGGACTCCATAATCAGCTACAAATCCCCGCAAACAACCTAGAACACAATCTTATTTATCAGAAAGTAACTTGTAGCCAAAACCTGAGAACAGAATATTAGTATGTCACAATCAAAGTTGTAGTATATCTTGCAATGCATGAAATTCCCTACTGAATCGTTTCATCAGGATTCAGAAGCATAACCACTACCTGCTCCGTATCGCCAGGATCTAGCCTTACGGCTTCTTAGTGCAGTAAACAGAAGGCCAAATGACAAAACCAAAGCAAACATTCCATTTCCAAACAGCCAAGAAGATTGGAGTGCAATCTGATTGGTACCTTCTCTCTGGGACTGGGGCACACCGAACTCTTCCACAAGTCCCTTTTAAGAAGGAGATTACTGATTTTATTACAAAACAGGAGTTTTAATTTTGGTAATTGTAAATAAAGGACACCTATATATGATCCCAATATCCAATTTTCAAAATTACTTAACAAAAAGTACTCACCCTTATCGCCTGCTGCATGAAGAGCATTGCAATCAGCAGACCAAATAGTTCACCTGCAAGGCGCGTGAATCTGTTGATTATGGAGCATGCGCCAACAATGGCCAGCAAGAAGAGCAACGCAGCAGTCCAAACACACACCCTAAAAATCAAACGGTGGAGAATTTTTTCTTCAAATTAACAGTGATTTCCTTTCAATAAATAACTCACCACTCAAGGAAATCAAGAGATACCATCCAGTCCAAGGAAGGAATAGTTTGTGTCCCAAATCTTTTCTATCCTTTGCAAAGTCATACAAAAATGTATACATCAGAACCGTTGGCTCAGCTACACCAAGTATCAGGAGGGGCTGCCCTCCTAAGATTGAATGGATAATGCCACAGAGTGCTGTTGATGCAAGGGTCTGCACTGCAGTTAGAGTTCCATCTATAGAATATAACCAATGAAGCATTTCTTAGGAAAAGGGTCACCAAAATTCAAAAAAAAAAAACAAAAAACACTGAACCAGAAAAGTTTTAGTTGTACCTGTGTTTCTCTCCAGTTGCTCCCCGAAAGAGATCACTGGAATTGCTGAAGCGAAAAATATATATGTAGTTGGGGCAAGGATCCTATATTAAACAACATCAAAATTAAAAGTTTAAGAAATCTTCTTGTAAGTTTCATGAGGCTAACTGTGAATTAGCTGTTCCATTTGCATTAGCTATGTGTTTTATTTATTTATTTTGAAATGGGTGACTTTTGGTTTCAAACTCGATGCAGCTAGGCATGTTAAATAGTTTTCTGCATAATTAGACACTTACAGAAAAAGAAAGTATGAAGGCAAACAAAAAACTCATAATTTAAAATTAATTTACAGGTAAACTAATTTTAATTTATAAAAACAGTTTATTTATGGAAAAATTTATCCATAATTAGATTGAAATATCAGAATCTAAAAGTTTATACCACGAACCTGATGCCTGCTTGGAATCCACTAGTCCAATCTTGTTTGTAGCACACAAGTCTTCCTTTGAGGTCATTCTTGATCCCACGCAAGGGAACAAATGTTTCTTCCATGAAGGTATTGGAATGTGAAGAGATGAGTTTTAGTTTGCAGGAAATGAAGCAGAAGACTTGAGTGGAAGATAGTGAGTCACTTCAGGGGACTCTAGAGGCAAATGGTGATTAAAGTTGCTTAGAAGAAATATCTATAACCAAACTTTGAGCAGAGAGATGGAAAACCTACATATCTAAATCTTCCTACATAGGAAAGCAAGAAAAAAAAAATGGATGTTCATCTATATTGTAGCAGCACCCCAGGCCAGAAAACGAATAAACGAATTCAGATGACGAATTCTCATTTGCAATGACAATGAAAATGATTTGGATATATTGTTATGAGTGAGCAAAAGAATGAGTTAAATTAGTAAATGAATAATAAACAATCGGGTAGCATATCCAAGTTGGATTCGAGAGTAACAGAAAACTGAGCATTCTCCATAAGCTGAATATGAAGAGTAGAGTTCAACCACGACGAGTTCAAGAACCAAAATCTTTTTCACTATCTTACCACATGAGCCTTCCACGTAATCGTCATTCCGCGAAAGCAAACGTGAACGTTAAACGGAAGTTCACGTTAGTCACATTCAAACCGAAATTGAGTTCTAAAAAGGTGTATGGCCTTGGAGAACAATCCAAAGAAATTAACGGAACCCCATCATTCCAAGCTGCACTGGTTACAGCTCAGAAACGCCTGAGAGAATGGACACGACAGAACACAAACAGAGTTGTCGAATATGAAACGCTAGACCCAGATGGGTTTGTCTGGCAAGATTAACGAGATTCCAAGACTGAAACCATGATGAGAAGTAATTGTTCAAAAGACTTGTGACAAATTGAACATTAAATGAAAGAGAAATTGAGCGTTTATCAAATCTTAAAATTACTTTTTTCTTTTCACAGAAAGAAGATTGCAGTTACATTAAAGTGAGGGTACTAACGAAGAAGTGAAAATGGTAAAGTAAATAACGTTCAAACACCCACGCTAGCAAAGAAGAAGTAACAGTTTCCGAGACAGAGACTGTGAAACAAGGAAGAAAAAGAACGCTGAGTAAAGTTGGAAGATTTTTGTGTGACATGTGAGAATGTGTGTGAAGCAACCTCATGCATATATAGTTGTGTTTCCTGAATGAAAACTGCAGTGGAAGGAGCAGTAACACGAATCAAAAAACCGTAAATGGAAGTGTGACGCAAACACGGAAGCACATGAAGAAGATATTTTAATATATGCGCATTCATTTTTCGACCTACTCTGACACTTTACAGAGCTGGTATATTAATTTCGAAAAAACTCGCTCAAACTAAGTAATAACAGAATTTCAATGCAAAGCAATGTAAGAACCGATTTTTCTCATGACATTTTTGCCATCTTTCTTCAATGGTAAACTAAACTAAATCAAGAACTGTTCTTGCCAAACTACAACTGTAGTTGGAGATGCTAGAATATAAGTTAGAATGAGATATCTTGGCATCTAAAGAATTCAAAAACAGTCATCTATATACATTCAAATCCAGTTAATGCTAACACCGTAAGAAAATCACTATCCAACATAAATCGGTTTATATTGAATTACTGGTATTTTTATGTTCTAAAATTGAAGTTACAGAAGTAAGCATGCATAGATGGATGAGATAGTGAGACGTTATTGGCAGCAAAATTAGGTAATCCGTACGAAAGCAGTGTTTTGAAAAAGAAAGCCCAAATTCGAATATCCGATACGTATCTGTGAAACGCACGTCGCATTATAGTGTGTAGAACTCCTGCCAAACACATTTTTATTAAAATTCGATTAAAATATTCGTAACTTTTAAAGCAATTCCCAGTCAGTAACCACTACTCACTCAAACACACAAAATAGGGTACTTCAGTCTTATGTTTAAGGAATATTTTGATTATTATTTTTTATTTTATATTAGCAGCTAAAAAATGCAACCCGTTAGGTTTTCCGTACTTTATTAATGGGTGGTTGAATCTATGAGACAAAGTTAATCTCTTGCTTAAAGATTCAATATTTTATTTAAAATAAGAAAAATAATATTTTGACAACTTTCTCTTGTAACTTTAGGTGTAATCTACTAAATGGTTTTTTATTTTTATTTTTTTCATTTTCAATCTTCCAAATCCAGTTAAAAAATTATTTTCCTTTTATTAAAGAACACTAGTATTTTGACACTATTCTATTTTTTTTTCCTATCATTTCATATCCTCATAACTATTTACTTTTTTTTTCTTCTAAAAATATAAAAGTTAACTTTTGTTAAGACTATTTTATTCTTGTATATATTATCAAATGATCGTCAAATGGTATCAAACCACCTTTTTCCTATTAAAAATGTGAGTTTAATATTTCATTTCAAACATAATAATTATCTTTAATAAAACAAATTCTATCTTTTTTTTTTCTTCTTTTGTGAAAGGGGTGTATCGATCTTTTAGAGATCTTAACTTAAGTCTGATTCATGAAAAGAATAAACTCTAAAAATGAGTTAATTTTATCATATATAAATATTTTTTACTTTGGAAAGCATTAGTTTCTAGAAAAGATATACTCAGCTTAAGAAAAAAAAGCTGTAGCTCAAGTATTATTCTCTAGTCAAAATTTACTAATTTCATTGGCTGGGGTCTTTTTTATGCTTTCAAGAAATTAATTACTTTTATTATTATTATTACTATTCAATTTAAGGGATTAAAAAAATAATTAATTTAAATTTATTGATAATTTAAAAAACTTTTATATTTGTCACTTAATTATAAATTGTGATGTATAATAAATGTGTTTATTTTTCTTAAGAGACAGATCTCATATAATTATTTATTGATCAATAGAGAGCAATATTTATATTACACAAATTTAGAGTTTAAAATCTACGAGGAATTACTTTTAAGTTGGTTGGTGTAAAAGTCATCAAAATTACTATACGTGTTATTTTTTCTTAAACTTTCATTTTTGTTTGACAAAAGGAAAATTTAGTTAAATTTTTATTAGTGAATCATAACACATGTAAAAAGACTAGAAAAATATTGGTTATAGAAGTGAAATCTCATCAAGTAACAATATCAATGAAGAGATTTATTAAAATATTATATTTATTACATTTCATTAATAGATAATTTACAGCATCAATACTTAAAAACTACAGTGAATAACTAAATTCTGGTGATAATATCTTTGATTCCTCTATTCTTCAATCCCATCAAATGTGGAGGTATGAGATTCAATTCCCCTCTTTTGCCTAAATTCGGAGCCATAAAGGTTCCACTGTTCACCATTCTTTCTTTACTAATTAAAAAAAAAAAAATACCTAACATGATTCCACTTCCATATTCCATATAACTACTAGTATAAAAATCGTTGTAATTTATATATCTTTGATTGAACATCTCAAAATCTCTTACCTAGTATCATGTGTTTCAAAACACATGCATGTTTTCTGGTGACAAGTGCAAGTAGAGGTGATGAAGATCTCACTCATTAAATTAAAGTTACTAAAATACATTAGAATTTGTTGTTCTCCAATCCCATCAAACATGGAGGTATGAGATTCAATTCTTCTCTTTTGCCTAAATTTCAAGCCATAAAGGTTCCTCTTTCAATGATTTCAATATAAAAATTGAAAATGTATCTAGAAGGACTCAATCTCCATGTAATTCTGTAGTTGAGATCTATGGTAAGTTATACTCTGATTATGAACATCTTCAAAAAGTGACTTTTGAAAATAATGTAAGTTAGGTGCGAAGAGCACAAGTACCTAATACACTCATGCCCAAAATACTCACAATAATTTATTCAGTTTTTTAATATTTTTGTTGATCTTCTTGTAGTACAAGTATAAAGAATGTCAACAGTGTTTTTTTTCTAGTATTTAAAACTAAATTTAACACAAGTTGTCGTTCTTCAATTTGAATTTAAATCTCAAGAGTAAAATATACTTGTTTTTTAATGAAAAAGAAACATCTTTGGGGAAACTGTTGTTAATGGTGTCAATTGCAAAATGTTATCATTGTTTTTGGTATATTATAATATCAAGGTTTGAGTGAATCAAGCTAACAACTTTTAATTCCTGTTATTTTTTAGAACATAGTTTGAGTAAAGTGATAAGTAGTGTTAAATATATATAGACTAATAAGATTTGCTTCTTTATTACATTTAAAGCAATATTAATTTAATTCATGAAAATAACAATGCTGATTATTTTAAAGTTTAAAATTAATTATTTTCTGACATGCATGGTAAGGGGGTAGGATTATTTAATGTTTTCATTAAAAGAAAATGCATATAAGCTTAAGTGAGAAAGGTAGCTAGACTTAATCATGCATGTAATGATGTTTTTTTGCTTTGCTTGTTCATTCACTCATCCAACATTTGGATAAGCCAAAGTGGCGTGGAGGACATTTTTAGGGAATACGATTTCTAAGATTCGTTAATTATAATTCAAGGAATCTTACAATCATAGTATTAGTTACTCATTCATAATTCGTCTTTTTCAGGAGAAATTTAGGTCATGATTTCCAGTTGAACCTGGAACATTATTGATTTTGTACTTATCTACACATTTTACAAATTGTACATGCAAAATGGAGTTTTGTCGGCCGGTGTTTTTATCTGCAACTCAAGTTTTGTCCATAAATTCACTCTTGTCTATTTTTTAAATTATGTTTTGAATGCATAGTCTCTACCATTTGACTGTTCAAGATGTTGTATAAAATTTTAAAGTTTACATTTTTTTTTCTTTAGGTCAATGGATATTAGCAATGTGAACCATTAGCCCATTCCGAAAGTCACAATGAAATGGGATTTCTTTCTGTACCTCCAATATTTTTTTAAATTCCCAAAATGATTCTTGACCTTTTGACTAGATAAAAAATAATTTTTTTTTCTTGTTATATTTATTCACCTACCAAGACTCACTCCCTCATACTTTCTGGTTAAGAGAATTATCGAATTTTGAAATTCAATTAAGATAATTACTGGATTTCGAAATCCATTTAAGATAGTTAATGGATTTTAAAGTGAAATGTATATACCTCAATACGAGATAGGTGCATTTGGAAGTCTCACATTTAACTAAAAATAAGAATATATATATATATATATATATATATATATATATATATATATATATATATATATATATGTGAAACTTCACTTTACAAGTCAGTTTTGTGGAGGTGAGTTAAATTCAAAGTTCACTTCTTAAAACGGTATCAAAATCATAATTTAAAACCTATACTAGCGAGATTTATGTTTGTTGAGCATATAGTTTTACCCACTATTTGATCATCTATTAATGTCTAGTCTCACAAACGAGACGTCGACAAAAGATAAGATAATTTCATAATATATAAGTGAATGCAAACCTCACCCTAACAATAAAAAAAATTAAAAACAAAATTAAAAATAACAAAAATAATATATACATATATATATATATATATTTGAATTTTTTCTTTTGTTTATTTTTTTATTTTTTTATATTTGGCTTTTAATTTTATTTATTTTTAAATATTATTTTCTTTAACACATCATATAAAAAAACAAAATTAATAAATAAAACAAAAAATATTTATGTATTTATATTTTTTTTTTAATTTTCAATTTTCAATTTTTTTATTTTTAAAATTTTTTTTAATCTTATTTATTTTTCTTAATACATTATAAAAAACAAAAACTAATATATATATATATATATATATATATATATATTTCAAGTTAGTAATGATAATAAATTTCAAAATTTGATAATTTTCTTAACTAGGTTTTGAAATATGATAATTTCCTTTACTAGATCTCGAAATCCGCTAAGATTTCAAAATTTGATACTTACCTAAGTTAGATTTCAAAATCTTTTACTTCCCTAAACATTTTTTTTCTCTAGATCGTAAAAAAAGTATGAGGAAGTGAGTGTTGATGGGTGGGTAAATTAGGAGAGACCACTCTAGGTGGTGTTAACGTAGAGGATGCACAAGGAAATTAATGAATACATCCCCTCGTAATGATCATGTTACTAGGATTGTGTGGGATGGTAAAGTAAAAAATGGTAGTTATACAATTTTAATATTTATATTGTGTATTGAGTTTTATATTTGTAGGATCATATGATAGCTAAAGTTTGTATTCCGTAAATGAAAGTTAAACAATTTTGGGATCCCTTTACAACATTAGTTATGAAACAACAAACAAGAAATTGGTGTCTTCATTTTGTTCACCACCGTGACACAGGGAGACCAACATCATTGGTGGAATGATTATCACACTGAATGATGAGTTCACACTCTTGTATAGTTTTTATTTTATGTAATATTACAAGTAACTTTGTTTATATTGTAACAAATGTAAATATACAAACATTTTCCTGGTATTAGGAATTTGAGTCTCACTTATTTGTAAATTTACAACTATAAGATTCCAACTTAATTGTTTAATACACAATGTTGTAAAGGCTTAAATATAATAATTTCTTTCTAATTAATTGTCGGCTTTCGTTATATAAAAAATTCCATCCTTGTAAACTTTTTTTGATATTGTACTTCAAACTTCATCATCATTGACTCTCAAAAATAATCATTATAACAACCTTTAAGCAAAATATATATATATATATATATATATATATATATATATATATATATATATATATATATTTTGTCAATACATTTTGTCTAATAAATTTTTTATTATGAATTATCGGTTTGAAATACAAATTTTATCTTCTAGAGTAGACAATATCAAATATAAAATCTGTATTTTATATTGTATAATCCAAACTAATAAATTTATTCTTAATATTTGCTTATAATTTGTTTAATCCAAAATCCATAATTTAACTTTTAAATTATATAATCTCAAAGTACACTTTTTTTTAGATTTCTCAATTCAAAAACATCGCTACCATTCGTAAACGGTGAAAAAACATTTAATACTTGCTACATGAACTATTTGAGTTCAAGTTTTACAAAAACTTTGATTTGATCTTCAACAGTATCATTTATCAAAACCTAGATGTTCACAAGAGCAAGTGATTAAAAGAGAATATATATATATATATATATATATATATATATATATATATATATATATATATATATATATATATATATAACATAAAAAAAAAAA
>Ga0214544_1010290_pt1 | contig 13890 bp, 6 predicted proteins | sample CNSS3metaG_FD_160074 | JGI IMG/M metagenome (GOLD analysis project Ga0214544, IMG submission 160074) | Root nodule microbial communities from cowpea collected in UCLA plant growth center, Los Angeles, California, USA - CNSS3 | ecosystem: Host-associated > Plants > Roots > Nodule | place: USA...
CAACTTAGGGAATAAAAAATAACAAACACAAATGAAAGGGATGAAGGATTAGTGAACTTCCTTTCTAAACATGCTTAGTCTTCTTAAGCATGTGCCTTCATCCTTGGTTGGGGTCAATCCTTCATCAGAACCCAAAACCCTCAACAATTAATACCCACTTGCAATAAACAACACAAACAACGCAACCAGAAAAATCAATTGACAAGAAGGGAAGTGATGAGCCTCCTTGAATGAACTTGACGGAAGAAAGAGTCTCTATGGAGTGTTTGAGTGGAAGCAAGTGTATAATGAAAGTTTGGATGGTGGTGGATTGAATAGTGATGCAAGAACTCTAAAGAGGTTCGGCTAACTTTAGATGAGGAAAGCTAGAGGAGGTTATAAGAGAATTCTCTAACTAGGTGGCTCTCAAAGGAAACTTTGTGGAGTAATCTCAACAACATAACTTTGCATCATTCAATTGTGATTTACAAGGGTGGGGAGGCTCTCATTTATAGTAGAGAGCAAGCTCCTAAATGAAAACCAAATACTAAAGGAAATGGAATGCAAATGAAGGTATCCATGTGAAGCACATGTGTCTAGACCTAGAGTTAGTTCTAAGATCCATGAAAAATGGATCACATGCTATGTGGATAGTTCACGCATTCCTTGTTTATCCCATGTGCTAAATGCTCAACTGATGGCTAAGCTTAGACACATTTTGGGCCTAGACTTTTGAAATTAGGCTTGATTGGATCCAATTGGAAAAGCTAGGTGAGAAATGATCCAAACTACTTCTAGACTTTTGCAATTTATTCAGAAAGCATGTCCTAAATAATTAGCCTAATTGAAATCTACTATAATGGACTAAAACAAGCCCATCATATCTTGACATCTTCCTTGGCCCAAGAAAATAACATTTGAAGTCCATGAATACCACTGGCTCCTTGAAGATCTATCTCCTCATGTATTTTTCTTAGCATCATTTGACAATAAGGGAAGGGATTCAATGTTTCCAAGAGAAAACTCAATCATTAAACACCTATGGCTGCCATATTTGAGTTGGACATTAAAGTGCAAGATGAAGTAGGAGAGATGCCGGCATTGCCTCTGACGGCAATGGCACGATGCGGCAACAACCCTGGTCTCGCTCGAAGAAGAAGAGAACCCTTATGTAGGGGAAAAAGAAGAGTATCGCCAATGGTACCAACAACGATCTGGTTCGTGCGTGGCTGCGACCTTGTCTTTGACCGTTGTGACCTAGAAGCGCCATTGTCAATAAGAGTTTCATGATGCTCTTTCCTGCCTCAATTTCTCAGTTTTTTTCTCATTTGATTCTCCCCAATGATTGTGTCTCTCTATTTAATAATAGGGAAGAGGAAGATGAGTGGAGGTTGAGGCTAGAAGAGAATGGAGGTGGTAATAGGTTCTGTGATTGTGTCCCGGGTGAAGAAAATTCAAGTAGAGAGGAAAAAGAAGATGGTTTCGATGGTGGGGTTCTATTTATATGAATGGAGATTAATTTATTCATTTCTCTATGATTTTTTGTTCCTGTATGAGAATGAATTTTGGGTTTTTTCGATAGTTGGAAGATGAAGTCAAATCTAGGTGGAGAATAATAGATGTTGAAGATGGAAATGGAAAATGGGTTTTGTGTGTTGTTATCGTAGTGCGTTTGGAGAATGAAGATGTCCACTAACAAAGAAGAAGAAGAAGAAGATGAAATGGAAAACTAACTTCATTTTCTAAATTAAATAGTCTGCTACGTGTCCCAAATGAACAGCTAACGTGAGACTTCGTTTGGCGCGTTAAAAAAAACACTAACGTCATTAGCTATTAAGGACTAATTCCATGAATTTTGAAAGGACATGAACCTAACTAGAGCAAACTTTGAAAGAGGGACTAAAACTAAATCACTTAATAGTTTAGGGACCAAAAACATAGTTAACCTTTACAAAAACTACTTGTCGGCAATGGAACTTCTGATAAAAATAACTAGTAAATATTTCTGTCAATAAAATGAACGTCAAAGTTATAACTTTAGCTTTGACCATGTCATGGAAAAATTCGTTATGTTGTGGTGAAATTCACTGATAATTATTATTTTTTAAAATTCATTAGTAAAATCATTGTTATTTTAATTTTTTGAAAATTCGTCGGTAATTAATTTTTTAAGTAAATCCATCGGTAAGTATGTCGATAAAATGGGCACCAACTTTTCCACCAAATTTGATGATATATTTGTTATAAATTAAATAGAAATGAGTAGGAAGAAGAAGAAGACAAGAAGGACACACTAAGACTAACAATTCAATTGATTGAATACATTCATACCAGAAATTATATATAGAAAGCCTTTTAACCTGTTAAAACCCATTTTAACAGATTAAAAATGACACACTAAGACTAAGACATCTAACCTATGTCATATAGCCTACCAACATGATATAACACCATTACATTTAACACATTATTTCCAGATTTAATGCTATAGAAACATTATCTTCAAGCGGATCTTCATCAACCTTCATCAATGACATGCGATCTTCATGCACTTAGCTTTATGAAATCTTTGCATCAAGTTTGCTTGTGCCAAGACTTATTTGCTTTCTTCTTTGAACCATTTGGTTTTTACCACACTAGTTTTCCATATACATGTGTTGTTTGTGTGCTTTTATATTTTTTTGAGTCTTTCTTCATTTATATGGTTCAATCATGATGTTGTGTTGGGTCATTTTTAATTTTAAATTCGTCCATGTTGAGTCATGTGTAGTCATTTTTATGTGATTTTATCCTAGTTTGAGCTTAGCAAAAATCACAAAAATGTATGTTCAACTTATTTTTCAAAACTACACTATATGCATCCATTTGAGTGCTTTTACTCTCAATTTTTAGTTCATAATCTAGAATTTATTCTAAGACAACTAAGCCAAGTAAAAGAAAAAGGGTGAAAAAACTTTTCCCTCTTAAACAAGTTTATTTTTCGTAAACATGTTCATCCATCCTTTGTAAGGGTTATGGGCTCATCAACAAACACTACAACAATGGCGGTCATGACAACAATGGTGGTAGCGACAAAGGAGTAAGAGGAGGAAGAAGAAGAGGAGGAAGAAGATAAAAATGAAGAAGAGGAGAAGGAAGAAGAAGACCAAATTGTTATATATATCAACAAATTTTACTAATAGAAAAAAGTTTGTTAGTAGTTACCAAAATATATTTATCGACGGATTATGACAAATTTAAGTCTTCAGCAATTATCAACAAAATTTGGTATCCTTTAGTAAAATTTATCAACAATCATTTTATCAACATATCAACAAATTTTTTGCCATCGATAAGTTGACAATAATTTTGTTTTATTGACGACTTTTTGGGAATACTGACAAATTTTGACTATCGATAATACTATATTTTCAAGTGGTGAAATACATCTAGCATTTATTTCTCTTAACGGATATCACACTCCTTCAAACTTAGCCTCTTTCAAGACCTCGTCGAACCATAATCTTACCATTTTTCATGTCCTTTTGTTAATTCCTACACTTAACATTTTCAATATCCCGTCGTTTATTCTTACAATTAACATTTTCCATGTCCGTAAAGTGTTTCTTTGATTTATATTTAAGTTTGTGGAAGTAGGAATAGTTCTACCTAAATGTGGTGGACGCAAGATCAGTCTCGACTAAAGCATTCAAAATGTATTGAGATTTTTTGAGTCTTTACATTATTATGGATTATGGATTGTAGTTATTGAGGTCACACATTCATTTGGTATGCGTGGCTTCAAGGAAGTTATTTGTCCGCCAAATTATTTAGGATCACAATTGGGTTGGTTGTCTAATTTAATGAGAAATGGTTTTGAGTTTTCTAGAATTTATTGGAAGAAACTTCTACGATGATTTTATTGAAAATTGGACCCAAATACACCAATCTTTGATTTTAGAGGTTAAGAAACTAATCTTACGAGGCAATGTAATGAATAAGGTTTACTAAATTTTTTACCTGTTCATATCATATTCTTCTAATAAGGTACACAAACCCTTAATATAACTAAATAATGAAAGAAATTCTCAAATAATTTTTCTATTAAGATACACAATCTCTTAATGTTGAGTTAATAAGGTAAAATAATTTATTATTCTCTTTTCTCATATTTCATATTTTTTAATGATGGTGGTAAAATTTTCAATATTCCTTAATTTTGTATAGTTGAGAAATTTGAGAAGGTATAATATATAGTTTAATTTACGAAAAGGGGTTAATTTTTGTGCACAACAATGAAGTCGTAAATACTAAATACAACTTGAGTGTGCAACTTCAATATGAAGTCTTCAATGACATTGACAAATTCAATGACGGATCTTGACCAAAAGTATTGGAAGGGCCAAAGTAATATAATTTTGAGATTATTAGATTTGATAATTAGTATAATGCTTCAAAAATGGCTTCTCTAACTTAACATTTTGACCTTTAGTATAATTTTTCAAAATATGTGAAGAAGTAGGGTCTATCTTGTTTTCATCAATACTTTCTTTTTTATCACTTTTAAAAAATAAATTTATTCTTTTATTCTTTATCAATATACCTTCTTTGTAAATAATATTAAAAAATAATTTATCATAATCCAATAAAAAATTGAGACACGTAATTATAAAAAAAATATTATAGTCAAGTCACAATTAAAATTCGACTATGAAAAAATACATAATACATTATTTTTTTTCTATATTCATAAAAAATGAATATACAAAAAACTCATGAGAAAAAAAGTAATGTTTTTATTATCGAGACAAGAGACAAGAAAGGAATAAGATAAATGATAAATGAGAGCAAAAATAATGAATTTGTGTCTTCAAAAATAAGAAAAGATATGAGAGTGAAAAACTAAAAAGACAAGAGAAGGAAAATAAAAATTATCTTAATAAATATTTGGTTTAATTACTCTTTTGATTCATGTTTTTGTTTAAAAATATTAAGTTGGTCCTTCAGTTTGGTTCTGATTTTTGAGAAACGAATGCAATTTGGTCTAATACGATAAATTTTGTCAAACAGATCAATAACTTTTTCATTAAAATTGAAACTCTTAGTATGAATAATTTACTTTGTTGGTGTAATTAACATAATCCTAGTGTCAGCTTTTGGACAAAAACAGGGACCAAAAGATAAATTAAACCTAAATATTTTTATTCTTTATTATATTTAATTTTATGTTTTATTATCTATTATTAAATGTTATGCTTTATAAAAGAAATAAAAAGATACACAATTTAATTTTCATCAATTTTTAAAATATACTACCTACAATTTATAAAATTTCAAATATATTTATAATATATATATATATATATATATATAATTAAAAAAATTCAAAATTTTGGGGGACCATGGCGCTTTTCCGTTCCTAAGAAGATCCGTCCCTAAACAAATTCAATATAAAGTCATATATTTCATGTACATTTTTTTCAAAATGCTCAAAATGAAGTCGTGTTTTGTGTGCACAACTTAACCCTATTTATAAATTTTTTTAAAGCGAATTCGGATCGATAATATAAAAAAAAAAATTAACCGTCTTTTCATAAATTAACCTAATACTAATATATATCTTTTGCATGTACTTTATGAATAATATGATGCCCTCTCTTTCATCCGTAGGATATAATGATAATGACAAAAAAATTACATCGTGTTTAATACTACGTATCAAAAGTAAGTTGTTCTAATCTTAGATATATTTAAAATAAAATACATGAATGAATAGGTAGTAAATAAAAGAATATAATGTAATTAGAACATCATGACCTTAAATTCATCGAAAGTAAGCACCCCATCTCCATCAAGATCAAATCTAGCTATCATAACTTGGCACTCATCTATAGTCCTAGATTCACCCAATCTACTAAGCATCCTTTTAAGACTCCTGGGTGTGATGCAACCACTCTCATCCATCTCATACATCTTAAAAGCTTCTCTTAGGTCATTCTCTTTCTCTTCCTCCTTCCCTCCCTCCACAAACCTAACGAAATCATCAAACCCTACCAATCCATCTCCGTCCGCGTCCAGCATAATCACACTCGCCGCCGCATCCTCAGCCGACAACTCCTCACCCATCGCCTCCACGCATTGTTTCAGTTCCAACGCCGATATCTTCCCGTCACCATTCTCGTCAAAGTGCTTGAATACACGTTCATATTGCCTTAGCTTGTTCATCATATAAACCCTACAACAATTTTACCACCATAGACCTATGCATAGATGTGTAATAGTAATATGTTACCGTAGCAACCAAATTTGATGTCATAAGATTGCGAACGAAGAAAAGAAGAACCATGCAACGAATGAAAAGGAAGGTGCTGAAGAATGATGAAATGAGAGAGGTTGTTGTATTATAGTGGCTAATGCCGCGTCGCTTCAATTGACCAAATTCTGTAACTTGTACAAACAGATACCGTGTGGGCGATTAGGTAATTTTGTTGAATACCACAAATTTTAGGAAAATGTTTTCTCCTGGCGTGAGAAGTGAGGAGCCGCCCACGACTCCTGCGCCACGCGTGCCGCACTCTACAGGAAGCTTCTGTAAATGACCCCACAGATGAAGGCCAAAACATTTTTTCAAAACTTCAAATTAATTTACGTACAACTTAAATCATGTCAAAAATATTTAATTTTAATTTCTTTTAATATATATATATATAAATTAATTTTAATTTATTACAAAATATTTTCTTTTATTTCTGATACAATTTATTTCTGACCAGAGATAAGAAAAAGTGCATTCGTGTGTTCTGGGGGAGAAAATTATTCTTTCTGATTTAATTGATTAATATAATCAGTTTTTACTGCATTAATTAATAATCAACCTTTGTGCGATTTTGACGAGAAAAAAAGAAATGGGAAAATTAGTAGAAGAAAAATATTTATATTTTTCAAATCCGTGTAGACGTCTAAGTTCTCCCACACCCACATTAGTGGAACTTTCTAGGCTTCCAGGAATTCGTACGATTCGTGAAAAAGAAAGACTAGACAAGTGCATATTATATATATATATATATATATATATATATATATTGTAAAATTTATAAAAATATAAAATATAAAATTATTTATAACAAAAATTAAGTAAGGTGATGTAATAAAATAATAACTACATCATCCGAGTGACAGTTATATAATTTAGTTAATAAAAAGATCTAATAGTAAAATTTCAATTGAAAATTTTAAATTTTTTTTACCCTTATGTTGTATTCATTTTGAAACATTTGTTGTTGATAAGAATAAAAAAGGAATAATTTGAGAGTGACCAAATTGTGATATTAAGTTATTTTTGCATTTTTTTCTCATACGTGAAGATTTAAGGATAATTAATGGTAAAGTACCATTATACCTAACTCATTTCAAGTTTTATTTAACATATATGATTTTATATATGATTTTGATCTATTTTGATAAGCTTCCAACCATTTAAACTAGCCACGAGATTCTTGAACAATACATACGAGATTCATGGTTAATAACTTGCAAGTTATGGTGAGAATGAAAGTCAATGAGCTTCCATGATCAAGGTAGAGGTGCAACAAAAACCAAGAACTAAGATAGATAAAAATTATATTATTATTATTTTATCCTTAAAAATAAATATGATATAAATTTAAATGTAAATAGTAAAAACGATGTTAAAATAAAATTGAAGTTGTTATTTAAAATTAAAATATTATTATTGTTATTATTAATTTTAATTTAAGTGTTTTTTTATAAAAATGTAAGATGTAAAGATGAGATTATACAACAATTTATTTTAATAAAAATAAAATCAAAGAATAAAAAACTAAAAATATAAATATAAATCTATCAAGCAATTAATGATTTTTATTAATAAATATAAATAATAAATAAATAAAGATATTTTGGTTCATTCCAAAATCTTTTTTTCCTCTTTAATTAATGCCAAGATATGAAAAAAAGTTTAGATACAAGGCTCATCTTCTTCCTCTCTCTCTCAGATACCACTTCCCTTTGTAAAACCATATTGATTTAAACTAAAATGGATGCTCAACAAAACGACAAAGCCGAGCCACGTTCGTGACGGCGACGGTCCTCTCTGACAGAGCTCCGATGTGTCGCTCGTCTACAAGAAATTGACTCAACGAAACAAAACATTAATGACAAAATTTTGCTAAAAGTCGGTTGAAAATTTTTAAATTTATAAAAAATTTAAAATTTAATTAATCTTAAAAATATTTAATTAATTTTCAATAAATGTGAAAGTGGTTTTATTTTGTTTATTTCTTTTACTGCAAAAGGACATTGACGATAAACTACTTTGTTATAAAAGAAAAAAACATACACAGATCAATATTATTTTGTGTCGTGAACTTCGCTTGTTCAATTTTCTAAGTCTTCCAAAATCTCAGGAGCAAACCCTACTTAAAGCCCCCAACGACCAAAGTTTGTCGTAACCGGAAAGTCATAACCTAATTCACATTGCTTTTAGATGTAAGGTTAAAATATTTTTTTTTCTCAATTTTTTGTTAAATTTTGTTAAGTTAGTTCTAAATTTGTTTTTATATAATTTTCGTCAATTTTATTCAATTTGATCCTTCATAACTAATATCGTTTAAGTTATTAATGAACAGATCATGAACAATGACCGTCATAAGTTACTTTGTGATTTTTTTTTACCACGTGTCATAATTAATATTTTATATTTAATTTAGTTTCTATATTTGTTATTTTAGTTCAATTGAATCCTAATTTTATTTAAAATTGAACAATTTTGTTCTTCTCCAAATTGAGACCAAATTTAAAATTTATATTTTTTATTAAATATATTAAAATTCACATCGTTATAATTTTTATATAAAAATAAAAAAAATGTAAAAAGAATAAAAAACAAAAACAAAAACGAAAAAGAATTTTCTTTTTTAAAACTATACATTACATGTTCAAATCTTCTCACCTACTAACATTAACATAGTTGCTAAACACGTCAATTAAAAGAATAATGTCATTAATTATATAGAATGTATATTATTTCATGCACTAATAAAATATGAGAATTGGTTTTCTATAAACTTTTCAAACAGGACGAATTCTAATTTCGATTATAAATTAACAAAAATATAAGCATATATATAAATAAAGTGTTATTTTACACAAGTTTCGTAAAACGACTGGTCTCGTCTGGCTGTATTGTAGTTAGAGAACAGTTCTCCTAAATTTTAAAGTCGGCAAGATAACATGTGCACACTCAACCTTTAAAAAATCTTCAAAACCAATTACAGTGAAAAATAACACTGTATGGGAAATAAGTTATTAATTTAATTTTATAAAATCAGATACATAATGTCAAATTGTCTACACTCACCAAAATATGCCTCAATATAAAACAAAATTTAAAACTGAATGCATATCCAATGGAAGTCACATTGAGATATGTTGGGCCATATGCATAAACTGAAATGATTTACAGAATATTTAAGTTTTTTAATTTGAAACGTAGATAATATTATGCCCAAACACACCGAAACTATACACAACTTTCAAGTTATGTCCAAACATGTAAAACAAGTAATTCATATTATGTGTTTTTTCTTCAATCATGTCCTAAGTAATAAAAAAAAAAAACTATGAATAATTGAATTAAAAATTGAATAAAGTTGTATACGATAAAAGATAAGAAAATTACTAATAATTCAAAATTAGAGAATTATAAAGTTGTATACGATAAAAGATAAGAAAATTACTAATAGTTCAAAATTAAAAAATTAAAATTGTAAAAGATTAAGAATTTTGCATTGTAGGAAAACAAAAATTGCAATTTAGTGAAGTTTTTTATTTTTATTTTCTTTTTTTCAGACGACTTGTATGATTGTTACATATGAAAAGTGCAGGAAAAGAAAGCTGGCTCCAAGAAAAACGAAAGCATATTAGCCTTTGATGCTAGCTTGGAGAAGAAGACTTGATCTTGGCCATTGGATGATGCCTTGGAAAAGGAGGAAATATTCCTAACCCTTGGATGCTTTGGATCCATGAGGTGTAGGAAGAAATGTTGACTTCCACTTAGTCCACCTTGGCTTTTTTGATAGCTCATGGCCAAATCTTCTATTGGGCTTAGTCAAGTCCAATTTTATCAATTCAACTACTCATGGTTTGACTTATTATTCTAGAAAGCAAAGCCTAAACAATGGGCCAATATTATTGCTATTCTATTGCTCTTTGAGACACCTCTTCAAATCTTCACATCTTCTTTGGCCCATGTGAAGAGTGTGAGAAGCCTATGTGGGTTTGGACCATCTTGAATGAAGCCCAATTGGATCGTTTTGAGAATGCCCCTTGTTATTAGGCCTCTTGATGGGCTTGGGCTTGGAGGTGCATGTTGAACATGGATTGGGCCTTGAGCATGATTTGGGCCTAGGCGTTGGCCGAAGCTATAAGCCTTGTTGGGATCACATCATCCCCTCCCACTTGAAGAGGATCTGGCCTTAGATCAAGAGGGTTGTTTAAGGCTCACAACAACTACAACTGGGTTCCACCAGGATAAAAAACATATCTGTAACAATCATCAAACATAATTTCAATAAAATCATAAAGACCATGTAGTAGATATTGACAGAAAATGTGTGAAGATGGGCTTTTAAGTTTTGAAAAATATGAGATTCGGCCCATTTCACAAAAATTGTGATTTTCACTTTGACTTAATTGAAACCTAAAAGGTAACTCTAAGTCAAAGTTTGGTTTTGAAAAATCTTTTGAGGAGTTTGAAATAATGAATGAAGGTGGAAAAACATTTTTAGAAAGAACCAAGACAAAAGAATTAATGGAAGTTAAGGTAGAGTGTAAAGATGGAAGCACTCCCTTTGGAATCTTGATCTTGAGGTTTATGCAAGGATGTTGTATCATTACTGCCCTAGACAATAGTTCCTTTGCTTCTTTCCTTTTAATATCTGCCTCTTTTCTTTTTAACTCTTCCTCTTTTCTTTTTAATTCTTCCTCTTGTCTTATTCTCTCTTTTTCTTCATACTCTTTTCTTTCTTTTTCCTCCTTCTCTTTTCTCAACTTCTCAATTTTCTCATATTCCTCTTGCTCTTTTTTCTTTTTCTCGGCACGAAGCTTCTCAAGCTTTTCTTTTACTCTTTGCATATCAAACTCGCGAAACCTTTCAAGCTTCTCTCGTGCTCTCTTTTGTTTTTCTCTTTCTCTTTGTTCACTCAAGAGCAAGTCCAAATTGTTCTTAAAATCTTTTTCGAGTCTAGAAAAATTAGCAAGATTTTGAATGAATGCATCACCTATGTCAATGAAATCTTCTATCCTAGACTGTTGCTCTTTAGTGATCCTAAATGAAGGGGAATGAAATGTTTCCACATGCATGCTTTTAATTCAGAAAATGTGTTAATGCATGATTTTCTCCCCTTTTTCACTCTATACTACCTCTCTTGCCACTACTCGGATGCACGTCCTATAAACCTAGAAGTAACATGCCTAAGAATGTCAAATTGACTATATTTACTAAACAATGGTTGCACCAATTTCTCTGTATCCCACATCCAATCTCTAAATGATATTGGTCCTATATCCTCCCCAAAGAATGAAATGTCACTAAGAGGACTAACACAAGTGTACCTCCAGGTAAGCGAGGTGAGTCTCACGGACTTCTTAAGTACCAAGGCTAATCCTTGCCAAGGTTACACTTGCAAAAGTACTCAAAGTTCACATAAATGTTCAAGTAATAAGTAAATAGAATCACTTGAGAAAAAGCACACAAACAAACAAAACAAAGAAAATTTAACACTAAAAACGGACCCCTAATTGGCAAAAGATTAGAGACTTTGGTCTCACACTTAAGCCTCTGTGCAACGTGAAAACATGAATATAAACTATGCGGCCTAATGTAAGGTGAGAAAGCACTTAGAACATTTAACACACTTACAACTAAAAACGAATCACTAATGGAGGATGAAGGTTCTACTTAGGAGATGGGATTGAACACCTTGTGGTTCCCCAAGACACCTAAGTAGTCCAAATTACAAAGCAAAGAATAAACTACAAAGTTTTAACAATTTTCATGCAATAATGTGTAGCCAAAGCACTCCAATTGTTGCTTCCAAGAAAGCAACCGAGAGCACCAATTTTTGTGAATTTGGAGGCCTTAGTTGATGGCCAAAGGTAAGCACCAATTGGGGACTTTATGAGGCAGCAAACACCTCTTGAAATGGCTTTGAATTGGCACCAAATGACCACAATATAGCTGCAAAAAAAAATACAACAAAACAATACACAAAAACTATGCCAAGGCAAATGTTAGTACTCAACACTCATGCCAAGAAAATTAAGGCTCAAACTCTCCAAATTTGGTGAAGGGAAGGGTAAAAAAAAATGAGCACAACCTTTAGAGATTTACTCCTCAACCATCCCTAATATGCTACCTATGCTAGCAACCAAATCAAAATCAAACACTTAATTAATATCCATAAGCATTGGAACCAACATTACTTGCCAAATGAAAGAAAAAAAACACAAGAAAAGCGAATTAGGAAATGCTAAACCAAATGGAATTATAGTGACAAGACAGAATTGAAATGCCAAGAATGGACAAGCAAAAAAATTAAAGGCACACAAGGAGGGAAGCACAATAATAAGAATCCTAGAAGTGAAATAGAATGGATCTACAAAAACAAAACAGAAACTGCAGTGCTTGTAAGAAGGCCTATAGTCCGTTATGCATTGATGTCAATGGGAGGTTTTACACCACTCCAAATTGAAGGCATTTGATAGCAATAAAGGAGACACACTTAGGCTAAGACATTGATGGACAAAAAGCACTGAAATTAGAGCTGAAAACACACCAAAACGCACAAATAGAGAAAGCTGGAAAAAATATTGCACCAGTAAAAATGCTGATAGCTGCCTCAACTTTGAGGATTTATCATATTTTTTGTATTGCAGATTTTTGGTCACAATATTTTTTAAATTTTCATCCAGATGTTCTTTAAGTCAGCAAAAATTAGCAAGTGAATTGGTGCAGTGGATCGTTCCAGTTAAATCAAACAAAAATAGTGTGTGTCTGGAAAATAAAGTGAAAAAAAAGGCACAGCAAGCCTGAAAACGCTGATTGTTGGCCAGACTTTGATGAATTATTGCGAATTCATATCTCAATGGTTTTGAGTGATTCTTGTTGCAAAACTTTTGTTGATGTCTTATCTTTTAGGAACAACAAACAACTAAAATTAACATGCACTGTATCACGCAAGAGAATTAACAAATAGTAGGTGTGCACTCTGGAAAACAGAGAAACTGGAGCAGATTGCTCTCTGAAAATTTTTGGAGATGTTCAAACGAAAATCCAGTGGATTAGAGCATGATTATGAACTAAAATCATACATGAATAAAAGATGAACATCTCAAGACCCTAAGGTACCACAACCAACAGTGAAAATGGTTTAATCTTGGCAAGAAAACTGTCTAACCATCCACACACATAGTGTAAACATCATTTGCGTAGTTGTGAAATGGTGAAATTGTTTCAAGCTTAGTAAAACAGCAAAATGAAAGAAATAAACGGTGGAAATGAAGCAAAAGTGAAGAAGAAGACCATAGACAAAACTTAAACGGTAGAAAAATGAAAAACAAGCAAGATTCACCGATTAAAATGCAAGAAACTCAATAGAATGAAGAAAATGGTGCTGAACTTTATAGGAAAGCTAGTAAATGATGTGAACCATAGCAAGCATGGAAATCTACAAATAGAGTGTAGAACACTCTTATAGTCTCATAGTTGCATGGACTCGATGGAGAAACACAATAGAACACATAAACACAACAAATGAACCGTGAAAGATGAAGAACAATGAAAGAAGAAGAAGAGAAGAGATGAAACAACAAGGAAACAAGGAAAACTAAACAAGCTATGGATAGAACCCT
>Ga0214544_1010291_pt1 | contig 13890 bp, 7 predicted proteins | sample CNSS3metaG_FD_160074 | JGI IMG/M metagenome (GOLD analysis project Ga0214544, IMG submission 160074) | Root nodule microbial communities from cowpea collected in UCLA plant growth center, Los Angeles, California, USA - CNSS3 | ecosystem: Host-associated > Plants > Roots > Nodule | place: USA...
AGAGAATATGCAGAAGAAAAGGATATGGTTGATGTCTTGCTTCAACTCAAGAATGATCGTTCGCTTCCTATTGATATCACTTTTGATCACATCAAAGGGGTCCTCATGGTATGCTATATTAATTCCTATCTTCTTTAATTTATTACCTTTTTTAGCTAATTAATTAATTAATTATTTGCTCAGATAAATGATCAGTTCAAGATTTGAATAAAAACACATAAGGAGAGTAGATCAAAGTTCATGCCAATAAATCAAAACTACACTATTAAGAAAAACTAAAACAGGAAAATGTTCCTGTTTTTTTAAAACATGTTCTCATATGGGTATACACTATTAGATATATAATATACAATTACATTAAAAAATGTTACTAAAACATGAAAAATGTTACTAATAAAATTTAGTAACATTTACACATATGAATAGAGACATTTATATAAATGTTACTAAAAATTTTAAGTGATAATTTTTTAATAAAAGTGTAATATTTAAAATGTTATTGAAATTTTATAGTTACATTTTTTAAATCTTACCGAAATTTTATAATAACATTTTTTTATAAAAAAGTAACATTATAAAAAAAAACTTTTAGTAACTTTTTTCTGAATGAAAAAGACTACATGATAAAAACGTTACTAAGAAAATATGGCAGAATGACTAAGGATTTACTGACCTTACAGAAGAACAGATTCAAAGAAGGAAAAGAAAAAGACAACTCTCAAGAATACATGTAGCACTTGCAATAAATGTACTACAGAATCCAAAAATTAATTAATTCCATGATTAGATGAAATTCTTTTGTTTCATTTAACTGGCATTAACCATTTATACTTTCACCCTTCACCTAATTTTAACAAGTTTAAAGATATAATTTAGTATGATGCAGAAAGGAAAAGGGTAAAATAGAAAATCTATTAAATATTTTATCAAAATAAAAAAGATGTTGCATTAATTAAACGATTAGTTATTTACATTAAGTAACTAGCTCCAAAACTAATGAAAGAGGAGGAAATATACATTAATTCCAAGGTAGAGACGAAAAGGGACGAATGTGATGGAATGAAACCTAACCTGTTGGAGAAGACCATACGGTTCGAAGAATGCAATCTTTCTAACCTCCCTCGCCGGAATTCTCCGCTGACAACTTCCACACCCTCAGCAAAACTTTATTTTGGGTAAAGTTTTGGGGGAGGATTTTGATTCAGTGACGAACTACATAGGTTCAAAATTTTGGAAAACGATTGGATGACTCCTATTTTTTATCACTCTTTTTACTATCTAACGTGGCAGTACTTTTTTAGGTAAAGTATGGTAAAGGAGATGTAAAACTGTCAGACGCGCGTGGTGGGAAAAATTCACATCCACTTACCTCCATTCTTCCAAACAAAACCAATTTTTCCTTTTCATGTGAAAATTTCTCATTGTTGTTTCTTGAAACTTCCATTTTTGGACTCAAAATTACCCAATCTCTATCCCGTTTGTGGAAGCTCCCAGATTCGATCTCAATCCTTTGCTGCCATTTTGGAACCCTTATCCTATTCCATTGCACCCACGAAGACACCCAACAAATGTGTATGTTTAGGGAGGTTTTATTTTGTTTTCTCCTTAACTTTTCGTTGACAACCCATGAAGTTCCCTTCTCGTTTGAAGTCTACAACCCATAACCTCAAAGTTTCAAAAACAACCCCTTCATATTAGTGTCAAGTTTGCAATCCCTAACCGAAGACTTTAGGTGTTCATATTTTTTTGGGGTTTTCGCATGGCATTGGGAGATTTTTGGTGACGAAGGGTGTTATTCGTCTTCTTCCTCGATAGAAATTGGGTCTTCTCCTTGCATCTTCTCTCTCAACGTGGTGTTACTTGTTCCTGGTCAGAGATCTGGGGAAAAACTTAGCTGACACATTTTTAAACTTAACTTGCAACTGAAGAACAATTAACTTGTAACCTATGAAGAAGTTTTTGCACAAAATAAAATAGTCAATTTTACTTATTGCATCAGGAAACACAATTCCTTCCCTAACTAAAGTGGTGAACCTTACCTCTGCACACCATTACCAGAGTTCATCCCACTTGGGTCCACAAGGAATAGGTGCATTTGGGGAAAAACTTGGCTGACACATTCTTAAACTTAACTTGCAACTAAAGAGTAGTTAACTTGTAACCCACGAAGGAGTTTTCGTACAAAATAAAATTGTTAGATTTCCATATTACATTAGGAAACATAATTCCCCCCTAACTAAAGTGGTGGACCCCACGTGTGCACACCACTACTAGAGCCCATCCCACTTGGGTCCATAAGGTTTGGCGCATTTGGGGAAAAATTTATGTGGTACAATTTTAAATTTAACTTGCAACTAAAGAGCAATAAACTTGTAACCCACGAAGGAGTTTTTGCACAACATAAATTTTCTAGATTTCCAGACTACATCAGGAAACACATTCCATTACTAACTATAGTGGTGGATCCCACTTGTGCACACCATTACCAGACCCCAAGGTGTAGGTGCAATTCGGGAAAAAACTTGGCTGTCACATTTTTAAACTTAACTTGCAACTGAAGAGCAATTAACTTGTAACCCACGGAAGAGTGTTTGCACAAAAATAAAAATTGACACACTTGGAAAATGCAAGAGGAAACTCAATTCCCCCCCTAATAGATATTTGAAATTAACTTCTAACATAATGACAATGAACTACTTAAGAAACAAGGACTTTGTGGAAAAGACAATTTTTGAATTATTTAGTTCGGAGATGTCAAGTTAACATGCAACTAAAGAAAAATTAATTCGTCACCCATACAATACTTTTTGCACACATATATTAGCAGTGTTTGGATACTACATTAGTGAATACAACTAAGTACTTAACATGTTTCACAACACATGCTACTGGGATAGGCTCTGGTAGTGGTGTTCCTAGGTGGAGTCCACCACTTTAGTTAAGGAGGGAATTGTGTTTTTTGATGCAATATGGAAATCTGACAATTTTATTTTGTGCAAAAATTCCTTTGTGGGTTCACCAGTGCAGTGAGGGCTTTCGGCCCCGGTTATTTTCGTGATTCTGCCTGCACAAAAGGCATCCCCTTTTGGCCTCGGTTATCACCCGAGGCCATAAAGTCTCTTTTCTGCCTCGGGTCTGGGAGAACCGAAGCCATGGTGTTCAATATTTTTTAAAAAAAAAATTCGCAGGACCTTTGGCCTCAGTTATGGTAAGAATCAAGACCTATTCTGCTGTTTTTTTTTTTAAATAAATTTTTTGTTTTATTGTGATTCCCACATTTAAATCTGCATATTTTTCACAGAACAGCACAAACCAGAACAAAATATAAGCTTATTCACCAAAGTTCTAATATTTGGAATCATCTTCAGAATTTAAAATATCTATACTTATTAGATTAATCATTGAACAATTCATAAACAGGATGAAAATTTCCAGTACACTATTTTTATATACCATTTACGCACATAGAATATATGCACGCCTTTTTTTTATTTTTCAAGAAGTAGCAGTCCAAATATTCTTTCCTAATAGAAGGAAGAGTACCTTAACCAATAAATAATTAGTACACAACATAAATTAAAGGTTATTCTAAGTTAAATGAAAATTCACTACAACATTATTGAACTATTTTTAATATCTGTTAGTGACCATGAGAAGGGGGGCAGGGGAATTGAACGCAATTATTGTACCATTGTTTGGATACTTTATATTAGAACATAGAAAAATTTAATTATTTTTGAAGTGAATGGTACAATAACGAACTCAATGTTTGATGAAATTAGTAATCATTCCATCCTCTGTCTCCAAAATTGGGGGATTGGAAGGAATGAAATATGAACTTCATAAGGTTCCGATCAAATCGATTCCATTATATACTAAGCAATCTAAACAGTGGAAACTAATATCGTTCTATTCTACACTATTTCCCTTTGTTCTGTCAATCCAAACACAGCCTAGATAGCCACTTTATACTGTACACATAACAATTTAACAAAGAGACTGAAGTCCATACCTGGCTAATAACAGTCGAATCTAGCTTTTCTTTTGGCCCGTTGATGCATATATCAAGAAGATCAAACCTGAATGCAGAAAGCACACCAAATGAATCACACACAAAAAAATACAAAAATAAATTTAAGAGTTAAACTTGTGAGTACCCCAATATGTCATTGGCCTTACTGAACAAAAGGGCAGCAACAGGCACATTCTGGGCTTCCTTCCCCATTCCAACAGCTTGAGCACCCTGAAATTATAGAAACATTACATCCAAACCGTCGTGTATGCGTTTTCAGAGCATAATTGGGAATCGGAAATGACGCAGTTTTGAGAAAGTGTACCTGACCGGGGAAGAAGAATGAAGTGGAGGGTTTGTAATCGGCGAACAAAGTTTGGTGAACGGAAGGCTGAGATCCGGTGGAAACACTAAAATGGAGGTGCAGCACTAGCGAAGGCGACGCCGTGACGGTGGTCGGAGGATCGTGGTGGCAGTGACGGAGGAAGGTGATGGCAGCGACGATGGCAGGGAGAGACGAAAGAGTGATGCGACGGTGACGGGAGGTGCAACACAAAGAGGGTTCACATTCTCCTTCGCCTTCGCGTGGTTGCAGTGGTCGGAGGTGGCCGCAGGTGGTCGGAGACTCTAGTGGCAGCAGCGGGGAGAGAGAGAGAGAGAGAGAGGAAAGAGTAGCAAAGGCGCAGGGAAGAAGAAGGGGGTTCGCAAAATTGAAACCCTAAATAAACCCTATGACTTCGGTTCCTTTAACAACCGAAGCCATATACCCCTTTTTGGCACCGGGTCTTGTTGGACTGAGGCCAAACACCTAACTGCTAGTTCACTTTTTCAAAAATGCAGTCTATTTTTGGCTTCGGGTCTTGTTGGACCGAGGCATATAGTTCTCTTTGGCACCGATTTTGGGCGAACCGAGGCATAAAACTTGGCTGGAATTGCAGAAATGCCACCGCGCCATTATATGCTTCGGTTCCTGGCCAACCGAGGCATATAAGGCGAGGTAAAAAGGAAATTTTGCACTAGTGGTTACAAGTTAATTGTTCTTCAGCTGCAAGTTAAGTTTAAAAATGTATCAGCCAAAATTTTCCCCAAATGCACCTATACCTTGTGGACCTAAGTGGGATGAGCTCTAGTAGTGGTGTGCACAGGTGGGGTCCACCACTTTAGTTAGGGAGGGAATTGTGTTTTCTGATGCAATATGGAAATCTGACAATTTTATTTTGTACAAAAATTCCTTCGTGGGTTACAAGTTAATTGTTCTTCAACTGCAAGTTAAGTTTAAAAATGTATCAGCCAAATTTTTCCCCAAATGCACATACCTTGTGGACCCAAGTGGGATGATCTCTAGTAGTGGTGTGAACAGGTGGGGTCCACCACTTTAGTTAGGGAGGGAATTGTGTTTCCTGATGTAATATGGAAATCTCACAATTTTATTTTGTGCAAAAAATTACTTTGTGGGTTACAAGTTAATTGTTCTTCAGTTGCAAGTTAAGTTCAAAAGTGTATTAGCCAAGTTTTTTCCTAAATGCACCTATACCTTGTGAACCCAAGTGGGATAGGCTCTGGTAGTGGTGTGCACAGGTGGAGTCCACCACTATAGTTAGGGAGGGAATTGTTTTTCCTGATACAATATGGAAATCTGACAATTTTATTTTGTACAAAAACTCTTTCATGAGTTATAAGTTGATTGTTCTTCAGCTGCAAGTTAAGTTCAAAAATATGATAGCCAAGTTTTTCCCCAAATCTCTGGTCAGGAACCATGAAAAAACATGAACAGCTAAAGCCTTCGGTTAGGGATTACAAACTTGACACCAATATGAAGGAGTTGTTTTCAAAATTTTAAGGTTATGGGTTGCAGAGTTCATACGAGAGGGGAACTTCGTGGGTTGTTGATGAAAAGTTAGGAAGAATGCAAAATAAAACCTCCCCAAATGCACACATCTGATGGGTGCCTTCTTGGGTGCAATGGAATGAGATTAGGGTTCGAAAATGGCAACAAAGGATTGGGTTCGAAAATGAGAACCTCCACAAACAGGGTAGAGATCGGGTAATTTTGAGTCCAAGAATGGAAGCTTCAAGTTCACATGAGAATGGAACAACACTTCTGTTTAGAAGAATGAGATAAGTGAATGTGAATTTGAATGGAACAACACTTCTGTTTAGAAGAATGAGATAAGTGAATGTGAATTTTCTCCACGCGCGTGTGATAGTTTTACATTCTCTCTACAAGACTGGACTACTAGAAGGTACATTGAGAAACAAATTTAAAATAAAAAACGTAATACCACGTTAAGTAATAAGAAAAGTGATAAAAAAATTGTAGTCTTCCAATCGTTTTCCTAAAATTTTTAATTCGGATCAAGTTTTGAGAGTAGGTTTTCATTTGAGAGAAAAATTTTAATGGGTGAGAAATTTTGGAAGGGAGAAAAAAGTATCTTCGTAAATTACATCTATTTACCTCCTATAAATATTGAAAGTGTTATAAATTAATAGAATTGGTAACATTTTAAATTGTGTAGCCACTGTTACAAAATACAATAAATGTAGTAGTATTTAATAACATTTATTAAAAAGATAATATAATAAATTAGTTTTATTAATAGTAATATTTATTTGAAAATATTATCATGTAATTATTAATATAAATTAATAATTTATAATAACTTTTATTTAAAATATAACTTAATATAATTTAGAATGAAATGTATTTAAAAAAATTATTATAATTTATAAAAGTATCTATAGTAACATTTTTAATAATCATGTTAAAGAAAATGTTACTAAAAGCAGTAAAAAGTGTAATGATCTACGGTAACATTTTTTAAAATGTCACAATATTAATGTTAATATTCTTCATAATTACATTTTTAAGAAATGTAACTATAGCATTACTATAATAACATTTTTAATAGATGTAGTTAAGGAAATGTTGCTGTAGCTGCTTCATGTTGCAGTGATATAATAGCTAATATTTTTTCAAACAAAGCAAATTCAACATTAATTAAGATGATGAAAGCCTCCAAGAACAGTACATTAATTGAGTATCTCGGCCCCTACAAGATGTATATGTATCATGTGTAACTTCACATTTAGTGGATATTGATTCATCTTAATTATTCTGGAGTAGGAGAAGTCCAAATAGGAATATAAATTTATTTTAATTGCAAAAACTTCCAAAAATAACACTACGTTGACTTTTTAAAAATCAAACGTGTGACCTAATCGAGAGAAGATTATTATCAAAACTTAAGGAAGTTTTGCATTTTGAAAATCATCCATTCACTAAAACAAACATACATAAATTTAGTTCCCGCGTGTAAATTATATTATTGTTAAGATGGTTTTAATTTAACGTACGTTAACCTTATTTATTTTTAATTTTTTTATTTATTTAACATTTATTAAATAATCACTAAAAAAATAAAATAAATATTAAAAATAAATAAGATTAATATTGACTTAACATATACTAACCTTATTTATTTTTAATATTTATATTTATTTAAGTTAATTTGTTAAGTCGAAACTAAGTTATATATTTTAAATTTATATGCATTATTCATTATAGATTATTTTTAATCTAAAAACTTCAAAGATGATAAATCTTTTAACTCATAATATTATTTGAACATGGAGGTACTATATAATTTCTTTTAAAGTTATTGTTATTGGTATTAGCCAAGCCGACACAAATTATATAAATATTAAAAATAATAAAAACAATAAAAATATCCAATTTGACACTTAATTGTTTTAATTAAAAATGTAATTTGCAAATTGGTGAAGAATTAGTTTCAGCTTTGCCAATGCTACTTAGGGTCGACTTTAAAAATTGATACTAACTAATTAACATCATAATTTTAGTGTTGCATACACGTATAATATAAAGTTGACACAAACATATATTTAGGGTTGATTGTCAACAAAATCGATATTAAATACTCATTTTCTCGTAATGATAAAGTGCAGATTATTGAAGATATAAGAGTCATGTTAGGTTGACGTTCTTGCTTTTTTATACTTTTATTTAACAATTTTAAAAATTATTATTTTATTTTAAAATTGTTTATATTTATTTTTATTAGTTAAATCTAATATTTTATTATTTAAAAGGGTTGTAGAGTGGAAATACGAGAAAATGATGAATGTGAGTATATAATTTTTTAAAGAGGAGATTCTTAAATAATAGTATTTAGAGTTGTTAAATAGACACTACATAATTTTTTCGTCGGCAAATAACCTACACAAAGTGTGAAAAGCCCACGATAAAATAATGATGGTGTCGGTCTAGCGACAACAATGTGATTAACGTCCATTTCTTGAATGCAAAGCTCGTTTGCGTCAGCTAAATGGGGATGCATGGTTGTAGCCTTTTTATCGTCGGCTAAACTGACGAAAATGAATACGAAATATAATAATAATATCGCATGTGTGGGTCAAGCCCACAAACAACTGAAATGGTGAAGAAATTTAAATAGTTTTTGTCGGTCAAGGCGACGTAAGATTCAACGCATTTGTGTGGGCTATGCGTGGGCTAAGCCAACAAACAGTTGATGTAATTCCCTATGCGTAGGCCAAGCCCATGCATGACTGGAACGAAGATCTATCAGTGGTTCTTTTTATGGGCCTAACAGACGCAAACAATTAGAATTTTAATAGTTAGCATCGGTCAAGCATCGGCTAAGCCTACACAAATGGCTGCATAATTTGAAATGAACAATTTGTTTCCAAGTACATCTCAGAAGCTACATATGATACTTGAACCTGCATCCAATACCCATCTAGATAGATTTCAAGCAATCTAATCAATTCTACAATTCAGCATATGATTTCTTTCATTTACAACTAAAATTCCAAATATAAAATTTCATTGTGACTTTAATTAGATCAAATTAAAGTCACACAAAAATCCTAGAGTCTAAGATCAAATTACACTAGCATTTCACTCTTAGTTTTCCTAGTTAGCCTATACTACTTAGCGTATACTAGTTATTGGCAGTAGAACCTAGTACCAACCACCTCTAAGCCACAATCTATAATGGAAGAGAGAATGATACAACTAAAACTTGAAAAATGAAAAAAATAAAATGTAAGAGATTAATCTCTAAAGTAACTTTGTGAGTATCCTATAATATAATTAAGAAAGTAACTTTTTAGAAAATGTATACACAATTTGAAAAAAAAAAATGTACCATCCTCAAGGAACAAGCTGATCATCCAAGTCTTCATCATAATGTGGCTCGCGGAGAAAGGGGGAAGGAAATGTGGCTCGTTGAAAGCTCACTTTTGCTATTGAAGTTCGTCGTAGAGAAAGGGGGAACGAATTTCTTGCTCACTTACTCACTTACTCGTCGGCATTGAAGCTTCTCTCGCACTCGTGGCAGATTGGTTGAACGAACTCGCACTTCACAGAAACCCCTGATTTCGCTTAACCAATTCCAAACCCTGAACTCACACTTGCTGTAGAAATGAGACGCAAAACATTCAAAAATCGGATGCAATGAATATGGCACTTGTTGTGTCGCAGAAAAAGGGAGCAAAAGGCTATGAACAAAATGGAGCCAAAATGAAATTGGGAAACGGGGAAACGTGATTGCGAAACATAACCTAATTAAATATTTTTTTTTCTTTTAATTAAGTGATATATGCGTGGGCCAGTCGACGCCAATAATTGAATGACTATGCATCCGACACTTGAATTTTTCAATTATGTGTCGGACAAGCTGACGATAAAATTAATTTATAGTTATTTTTTTTTTATAAATACACTTAAATATGTGTAGAGTGGGTTGTGCGTAGGTTTAGCCCACACCCTTTTGCGTCCCCATTATGACCAACACCATTTTTGGAAGCTGAACAGTAACATTCTTGTAGTGAGAAACATAAAAATGAAAGAATGTATCAAGCTAACATGTTCATTATATCTTTCTTAGCTTTACCATAAAGGTTACTTATACAAGTAATGTTGCAATTATTTGTTACCTCACAATTGACTTTTACAATTTGAAGATTTAACTTGAGAGGAAAATGCACACATAAAGTTTTGTAATTATGAAACCATGATTTTACTTTATGTATATTTTTTTTTATTAATAAGATAAATTATGTAAATAAAGCACTTACAATATGTTACTTCCTATATAAAACTCAAACAAAATTATACAAAACGTGCATACATTTTATATAACCAGGATATAACATGAGTCACCACTCAAATTCTCTATCAAACATGATCTTAAGGCCTTAAAATTGATAAGCTCACTTAATTCTCTCATATATCCTCTCACACACTAAGGTTAGAATGTATATGGAAGCATTGTTACTTCACCCCCAATAAATTTTGTTATATAGTTTTGAGACACTTTGGTATTAAAACATAAAACAACTTTCAAAATATCAAATTAATCCAATGTAAAAGCCTAAACTTTCTCAAAGCCGGGAATAGTTGTGCCAATATAGTCCAACTTACCCATTTCACCCTATAACACAACTCCTATCTTGATTCTTGACACCATCGAAAAGCTTTAGACAAACTCTTTTAGATGGAGAAACAATAGGGTGTTTAAATTCAGAATGTGTAGCTCTCCATATCCTTCTATACGAAACAAGACTGGTGGCAAAGCTAAATGACCGACAACGACAAAATGAGTGACAAAACTACAATAGGGTGATGATAACGACATCAGGAGGTGACAATGGTTAGAAAAAAAAACAAAAGGGTTTAAGAGGAAAAAATGAGCGCAACACAAGGAAGTGAAAGGTTGGACCATTTTTCTAAAGAGGAAAAGCATTTAACGATGGTTCTTGCATGTAACCGTCTTTAAAATTCTGATGCTCACACTTTTGCAGATGGTTCAATTTGAACCATAATCAATCTCCCTTCTAACTTTTAACGATAGTTTCTCCTTGTAACTGTTGCTAAAACTCTGAAATTTGACTTTTTTGTGATAGTTTTGAGGTAACTATCATTAATAACGTCTCATTAATTATAAAATAACCACCGTATTTTTTTATAGTTGTGATTTTATAAATAATGTTAATTGATGACTTTAAATCATTTTTCACACCAGTATTCCTTTAAACAAAACTTGCAACTATATTCTCTAACTTATAAGAGAAACCATTCAAACCACATTAGTTAAAATGAAAATCAATTTGTAATTATTTACTATTCTATGAATTCATTTTAATACACATTTAGGGATAAAGAGTGATCTACCAAGGTGTAATGCTCACAACACCTGACTCAATCTCTACATAACATTTTTAGTGTTAGCAACCCCTACCAGGTTAACCTTTAATCATATCTAATATGTTATTAAGTTCTTGATAACCTCATTATCAGAACATGAACATTATGATCCCCAAACCAAGTATTATTCTTAGGCATGTACCTTGCATGAGCACGCTAGCAATTGCATAGTGAAATTGAACTTTCCTATATATAGTCTTTAACCCCATTTGTTCTCCTTATTCCTAATTCATACTTATTGTTTTGAGTCTTTTGTTGTCCACCTTGCTCCATAAAACTATTGACCTTATTGTCCAAATAATACTTAGCTACAACTAAAGGAAATTAAGTACAATATGCTAAAGTAGGTTTGCATTTGCTCTTAATAATACTCAAAGTGAATGAATAAACAAAGCTATATAGAAAAGTTGAAATCAATAATAATCAAGATAGATGAATCCACAAATGCAAAAACCAAATAATTTGAAAATCATAGTTCTCTAAAAGTTAAATTCAAGTTAGACAATTAACTGGTTTAATCAAATGCCCTAAATTGATTTATACGAATTAAACCTTAATAACATTCAATTAGATTCATATCCAGTTATCAAGTTAAGATTCAATCGAAATTTTCATTCACTCCAACAAATTGAAACTTGAAGTTTCGTTTGCCTTAGGCTTAGCAAATGGGACTAGTACAACTTTTATATATATATATATATATATATATATGAGGGCCCCTAGTTATAAGATGTAATATTTTAGGCTTTTTTTGTATTTCAAGGTTGGTTTGAAGTTGAATTTGTAAATATGGTTCGTTTGACTCTCTTTTTTTGTAAAATAAGGTGAAGTCATCAGGATTGCAGACGACATCAAAGCTGAAGTCATCATGATACATGCCAGGTTTTTTTTTATTAAAAAAAAAAACAAAGTCGTCATGAGTCATAACGATTTCAGTGTATTAGAAAAGTGAAGTCGTTAGGACTCATTATGACTTCAATTTTTTATACACTAAAACCGTCATGAATCATGATGACTTTTTTTTCAAAAAAAAAAAAAAAAAAAACAACCTAAAAAAAAAAAAATTTAACTTGTAAAGTCGTTCTGACTCTTTAATGACTTCACACTATTTTACAAAAAAAAAACTAACCTAGATTTACAATTTCCACTTTAAACCAACCCCAAATACAAAAAATCCTATATTTTAAGAGTTTATTTAAGATGTTGTACTCTGTTGGGGTGTGGATTTTGGTATGTACCTAATGCTGACATTTAGCAGTAAACTTTTTTGAGCAACTACTACTTAGAAGTAAATTGCTTGTAGTTAAGCATCTGTAATTGTGCCTTTGTGGGTTTAGTATTTGCTAAAGCAAACAATATACCAATATTTGATATTGATACTTAATAGTAAACTACTTTGGTTTGGTGTGTAGATGCTACCTAGCAGTACAAAGTGTGTAATCATTGCTCAAGGGTAAAGATTGTAGGATATGATAGAGACATTGGTTAAGAATGATTTGTAATATGTCTTTTAAGGTACAACTTGTATCCTTTTAATCAAACATCTTTTCTTTGCTTAGTGAAATACCTTTTCATTGCTGATAAAAAACTGAGAACCAAACCATTAGAAATTTGTGATTTTTACAACAGATGTAGAATTATATCTTGAAAAAAGATTTTTCACCTTCTTCCACTAGTATTTAACTACTGATTTTCCTTTCAGAACATACTTGCAGCAGGAACAGATACCACTGCAGCCACATTAGTTTGGATTATGACTGCCCTTGTAAAAAACCCAAGAGTAATGAAGAAAGTTCAAGAGGAAATCAGAAACGTGGGAGGTAAAAAAGATTTCTTAGATGAAGATGACACTAAAAAACTTTCCTACTTGAAGGCTACGATAAAAGAGACACTGAGATTGCACCCACCAGGCCCATTACTTATACCAAGAGAATCAACAAAAGACTGTGTTATCAATGGCTACCCAATTCCAGCTAAAACAATTGTGTTTGTGAATGTTTGGGCTATTCAAAGAGATCCTGAAGCTTGGAAAAACCCTCAGGAGTTTTGTCCTGAAAGATTCTTAGAGAGTGATATAGATTTTTATGGACAAGATTTTGAACTGATTCCTTTTGGATCAGGTCGTAGAATTTGCCCTGGTATAGCTATGTCTATTGTGACATTAGAACTTGTGATTGCTAATCTTCTTCATTCCTTTGATTGGGAATTGCCTCTAGGGATGGTAAGGGAAGACATTGATCTTGAAGTCTTTCCAGGACTTACCCAACACAAGAAGAATCATCTTTGTCTTTGTGCCAAGACTAGGATCATTACATAACTTTGTTGCAAGAACGTGTCACAAACATAATTAGAATTGTATCATCTTTTACTTTGGTTTAAGTTATTATAAGAACCTTGATGTGGTTTTAATGTGTAAACTGTAGTTTTTGATGAATACCTCTATAAACAGATATTGTATAATTCTTGATGATCTTCGTATCCTTATGAAAGATATATTAAGATATACTCATATACTTTAATAAGTTACTAGAATCATTGAGATTCCACATAAATATTACATACCACATATATTATATAGTGAAGGTAAGTTTTGTAAAAATAAATTAAATTAAAATTTATCTTTTAATAT
>Ga0214544_1010297_pt1 | contig 13876 bp, 9 predicted proteins | sample CNSS3metaG_FD_160074 | JGI IMG/M metagenome (GOLD analysis project Ga0214544, IMG submission 160074) | Root nodule microbial communities from cowpea collected in UCLA plant growth center, Los Angeles, California, USA - CNSS3 | ecosystem: Host-associated > Plants > Roots > Nodule | place: USA...
TAACGTTATCACTGTCATTTTGTAAAAGGGTAACCGGCCGTTTATATACAAAAATATTAAATAAAAAAGTGAAAAGCATGTTCAATACAAGGATTATAAAATTAAAGAAATTAAAATTGAAAATTGATATATTTTAATTCAATTTATATTATTACTATTCTGAATATTCCTATAAATTCAACTCAAACCTTCCTTGAAACCACAATGCCTTGATTAAAAAAATTCAAGGATCTCATGACAGAGATCCATGTAGTTCTTAATACCTAACAATAGAAGTTGTTTTTCGATATTCTTGTATGTTTTCTCGTCAATGTGTTGTGTTTTAGACTATTAGACAAAGAATACAAGATAGATAGTGAGGTTGTGGGGGAGAAGAGTTATAACAGGTTTGAACACTCTATCCCTATGGTACATTATGGCAATACCCTTGTTTTTTATTATTATTTTAAAACTTATATATTATATAGTGTTTAATCATGTGCACTTTGTGACACTTTGTGATTACTTGATTTGATTTATAGTTGGTGGGACTAGACCAGATGATGAGGTGAGTTTAACTCGTGTTTGTGATAGATAATTGATCGCCTGATATAAAATGATGTATATATGACCTTTATTTTTATTGAAGTGTTGAAAGTAAATAGACCAATTTATTTTGTTGATATATTTATAAAATTATTCTCTCTTATATATATATATATATATATATATATATTTGGAAGGATTTTAGAATATTTTATTTTATTTTTTTTATTTTTTTATATTTGAGTTATCTACGAAATTCTTCGTAGGTAATTTACCTATGCAGGTTTTCATAGATAACTTACCTATGAAACTTTTTGTAGATAATTACCTACGAAATGTTTCGTAGATAATTACCTATGAAATATTTCGTAGGTAACTCGAATTCTACATGATAAATTTTTCGATGAATGTTTTCGTAGATAATTATGGACGTTGCAATTTCGTAGATAAATGTCGTAGGTAAGTTACCTACGAAGCACATTTTCGTAGATAAAGTTACCTACCAGTGAAATACATACGAAATTTACTTCGTAGGTAATTCGTAGATAAATTCAAATTACCTACGAAAAATGCACATTACCTATGAAATATTGACGTAGATAATAACCATATTTCTTGTAGTGAGTGGGTTGAAGAGTTTTAAATATGGACCACCCTAAGAGTAACCCTTTAGTTTTGGTTGGTGATATTGCATCTGAAACTCCTGGTCCATCTGAAAGTGCAACCACAAATAAAAAGGAAGTCTCAAATGTTTGGAATTTTTTCATAAAAGTAGGAAAAGACAAGGATGGCATTGAAAAGGCTACTTGTAAGTATTGTGGCAGTAACTATAAAGTTGGAAAAACCCTATTACTAAAAACAATTATGGGACTTCTGATGAAGGATTATCTTGTTTTCTTTTAGAGTTATGAATATGGTGAAGTTGTTTAAGAAAGCTTTTTGAAAATTCCCACTGGACATTAAGATAGCATGCTATCAAGATGTGAAGGTTCATTTCTCAAGCTCATGAAAGAAAGAAGAGAGTTGGATTCAAGTTAACACACACACGGATTCAACAATACTTAAAGAACAAAATGAAAGAAGAAACATTAAAAATGGAAAGCATAGAAGATGAGCAATGGGTGAAGCACACCACTCATAGGGGGGATCTAAGCCAACCAAACCCTAGAGATGAGTGATGGTGCCGCCACTTGCAAGCAAGATAAGGCAAAGGTGAGTTCACTTCGAGGAAGGAGAGCTCACAGAATTTGGTGGTTGAATACACAAAGTTTATAACAAAATGATCAACCCTTTTGCAAGACAAGGAGCACCCTTTAAATAGGAGTTCATAGGGGTCCTTTAGCAAATACAAAAAACATGAAAAGGATGAGCTAGCAAACCCTAAACCTAATGTGAAAGTAATTCTCGGCCAAGTGAAGGGAGATGATTGGTAGATGCATTCCCATGAGGATTCTAGGCCAAAAGAGGAAGGAGACCAACTAGCTTTCTAAGGAAAAAACCAAAAGGGCAAAAGGAGACAAGGTACATGTCTACTTTTGCTTTTACTTTATGCTTTTTGTTTTTCTCTCTCTTCCACTTCATCCATGTGCTCCAATCACCATGTGCCACCTAGCCATGCTTTACTTTCTCTTAATTACCTACAAAACAAGACAAACAAGGATTAACATGTTGGTTTAAGTTAATCTAATCTTGGTCAAAGGTCAACTTTGGGTCAAAGTCAACAAGTCAAACAAAATAAGTCAACTAGAAACCAACTTAGGAAATTCAAAATAAAGTAATGCAAAACAAAGATAAAGGTGATGAAATAGAAGAGTCTCCTCTAGACATGCTTCTGGTGATCCTTCTTGAGGGAGCTTCTAAGGAGGTGGTGTGGTTGGTCACGCCTTCATCAACTTCACATCTAAGTCGGCATGTCAACGTGTGTAGAAGTATTCCAAACTTAGATATGGATATGAATCTTTATTAAGAAGGAAAGTTTGGGACACGAAGAATCAATCAAAAGATTCATCGTAAGTTACTTGCAAGAGCCATAATCAAACATAGTCTTCCTTATAATTTTGTTGAATATGAAGGAATTAGAGAGTGGATAAAATACATTAATCCTAATGTTGACATGAAATGTAGGAACACTACTGTTTGAACAATTACCTTGGGCAATGCTTCTGCAAATAATATCTTGCAAGACATTTTGAAAAGCCATCTTTGTGTTCATAGAAATTTATTATGTAACGGTGAGTTTTTCCATGTACGATGTTGTGCTCACACCTTTAATTTGATAGTTCAAGATGGTTTAAAGGTGGTTGACAAAGCACTTCATAGTATTAAAGAGAATGTTAAGTATGTTAAATCATCAGATGGAAGAACTCTCAAATTCAAAGAATGTGTTAGTGATGCTGGCATAAATATAAGCATTGGTTTGAGATTAGATGTAACTATAAGATGGAATTAGACTTATTTGATGCTTGAAAGTGCAATCAAATACAAGAAAGCTTTTGAAATTCTCAAAGTGGTTGATAAGAATTATAAAAATTGTCCATCCTTTGAGGAATTGAATAGGGAAGAGAAAAGGTGTCAATTCTTAGAAACATTTTATGAGATCACAAACATGATGTCTAGTTCATCTTATCCCATTTCAAACTTGTATTTTATGCAAATTTGGAAAATTCAACTTATCATTGAAGAGAATTTGTTGAATGAAGATGTCACCTTAAGGGAAATGACTTTGAATATGAAAGACAAGTTTCAAAAGTATTGGAAGGAGTATAGTATTGGGTTAGCTTTTGCAGCTATTCTTGACCCATGACTAAAGGTTGATTTTATAACGTATTGTTATAAAAAATTGGATCCTTTGACCTATGGAGAGAAAACAAAGAAAGTGTTAGAGAAGTTCAAGAGGTTGTTTAAAGAATATGTAAAAAACTTGTCTATTCCTGATGTTTCTCTCTCCCAATCACCTACTGAATCCATCTCAATGTCTCAATCCAATACTAAAGGGATAAAGTTCAAGAGATCGAGGATTATTTCTGTAAGAATTTTATACCTAGTGTTCATTGTTTTAATTTTTTTCTTGTTTCATTTTGATGATTAATATGCAATGCATTGTAGGATTTTAAAATGTATCAGAATGAATCAAAATCTATCGTTGGCAAGAACGAGATATATGCTTATTTAGGTGAACCAACAATAGATGATGAAGACAATGAAGATTTTGATGTGCTCAAATATTGGAAGACTAGTGAGAAAAAATTTCCCATATTATCTATAATGGCTCGAGACGTGCTTAGTATTCCTATTACTACAGTTGCATCAGAATCAGCTTTTAGTAAAGGTGGGCGTGTACTCTCTAAATATAGAAGCTCCATTCTTCCCGATCATGTGCAAATGTTGATTTGTACTCAAAATTGGTTACATGAATTTTCTGAAAATCCTAGTGGTAAGTCTATATGTTGTTAGTTTTAAAGTCACTTTACATTAAATAATTAACTCTAGACTAGTGATTTAATTGTATCAATTGGTTATGTGATAGATGAAGTTGTTGAAGATATTTTTGGCCATGAGGGAATCATTGATGAGTCTAAACTTCTTGAAGATGTTGAAAGTCACCAAAAATGACACTTCTTCAGGTTCTCTTATATGCTTAGTCCATTATCTCAATATATTTGGTGTTTAATTCTTTAAGTAAAACATTTCATTTGTAAAATAGATTAATGTAAAGGAACTGTTGAGGATCTTCCCAAACATATTAAGATTGAAGTGAGAAATCACTCTCATAATTTAATTGTCTTAAAAAGACAAATTCTTTGAATATCAATTAGCTTTTACTTTTTAAATTCTTGGTGTTTAATTCTTTGAGATAAACTTATTTATACTATGTGAAATGTGTCTAATGTTGACATAAAATTGCACTGTTTTTCAGATTATCACAATTGAATTTTTGGACAAGTACAAAAAATAGTGAAGCTAAATTAGAAGTAGTGGATAAACTATTTTATGCTTTGGTCTCCTCATGTATTTTCTTACTGCTTTTTAGAACTGTGCCAAATCTATGGGTGTTGAAGTAGACTAACTGATGCTAAAATCCACTATGACGAAGATACAAATTGTGGCATGGTAGTTCAGGAAATGTCACAGAAATGTGTTAACAATATAAATGTGGATGGTTGTGATGATACCCTTTAGTCAATTTTCTCGTGCTTTTGTGCACTTTACAATGTCAATGTTGGAATATTTTTTGTTGTTTACGGTGCAATGAGTATCATGTTGTTTACGGTGCAATAATTTTTTTTCATTCTGATACATATGGATGCAAAACAGGGAAGATGCATATGTTGTTTTGTGGATGCAAAACAGGGAAGATGCATATGTTGTTTTGTTGTGTTTTTTTTTTTCCAGTTATTTCCATTTTTTTGTATTCAGAATGAAAATTTTTTCTAAAAAAAAAGGCCCATGGGCTGGCCCTATACCATAGGGCTTTTGTGGAGTTTTGGGTCCTATGGGCTTTTCCCATAAGGGGCTTTTTGGCCCTGTGGGCTTTTCTAACCCCAGCCCATGTAGGCCAGGGCCAAATCATGAAAAATGGGCCAATTTGACAGGTCTCTGTGTGTGTGTGTGTGTAGAAATATAGTATATTATATAATTAATAAAACAGGATGTGGTGGCTTTGTAGTAAAATGTGGTTACTTAAAGTTCAAGAGTTTGTTTTACTGGTTTTATAAATCTGGTTATTATTTTTTCTTTCTAGATTTAGAAAATTAGTAGTTTTATAACTAAGTTAGGTCTCACTTTACAAAATAATCAGTTAAAGTACATTGATTCTAACTTCTAAATTGGACCAATTCAAGTTCACTTTGTAAGCTTGACCGAGAAGCTTCTTAGAGCATCTTTTCTCATTTTGCACATGGTAGAAAGCGTGGAAGGCATGATTTGCCACTTAGCATATGATCCATGATCACCAATATAGGAGCATACCTCTTGCCCCCAAGCCATGCTTTTGCATTTCATTTCTACATCCATTTGCATTGCATTTGAGGAACATTTCTATACTATAAATGAGAGTCTCCTAAGCTTGTGTAAAGGTTACTCTTAAATTGAATGGTAAATGCATTGATGTTGAGATCACTCCACACATTTGTCTTATTGAGAGTCATCACTAGTGTTGGAAGGACTTTTGGCAATGGTTACTTTTGTCATTTTGCCCCGGTTCTAGAACCGAGGCATATTAGGACGAGGCCAAAAAATGTTAGCTTTTTGCCTCAGGTCTCAACCGAAGCAGAAGCTCCATATTCAACCTCAGTTTTGTTGAGAACCGACACCATATGTGCCTCTCTGCATTTTCAACATCCCATCTTCTCTACCAAAAACCCTAGGCAGCTACCATGGTTCCACCACAGCTCTGTCAGCCACCGCCACGTCCGAATCTCACAACCAAAGATCCGCAACCACTGCAATCTTCTCCTTCATCGTAAAAGCAATTTGTGAATCGTGCTACCACCATGGAACCTCCATGTTCTTCATACACGAAAATGTGAACACCACACTTGCATAAATGCAAACAAAAATCAACCATCTGCAACAAATCACAAACCCTAAATCGCATCTCCTCCCCCAAATCGCGAACCACCTCCGTTGCAACGACAAGTTTCTACACGCTGCCGCCACCTACACATCTCACCACCATCAACAACAAATCTCTATCCACGTAGAACACCAGTCTGCCACGCACCTGCAACACAACGAACTCAAGCCCACTTTGCGAGTCCCAAATTGCACTTCGCCAAGCCAGAACACGAATAAGCCAAACGTCAAGTAGTCGCGAGTGGTCAAAGCGCAACAACAGCAATGAAGGTGGGTGGCTGAGAGAGAGAACATGCATGCGAGGAAGAAGAAGAAAAAAAGTGATTTGTGATTTTTGAACCCTAACGAACCTTTTGGCCTCGGTTCAATTTTTAACCGAGGCATAAAATAGTTTTTGGCACCGGTTCAATTCCACCTGAGGCAAAAAACAATTTTTGGCCTCAGTTCAATTTATAACTGAGGTAGAAAACAATTTTTGGCATCGGTTCAATTCCATCTGAGGCCAAATATCATTGCCGTAGTGGCATTTTTGAAATATTAGTCAACTTTTAGACTTTGGATCTTCAAAATCGAGACATATTAGACCTTTTGGCACCAATGTTTTGAGAACCGAAGCAGAAAGACGTTTTTTGCCTCAGGTATATACTGAACTGAAGCATAAAAGTTGGAAAAATTGCAAAAATGTCACCACGCTATTTTATGCTTCGGTTAAGTGATAACTGAGACCTATAACACAAGTTAAAATAGCAAATCTACACTTGCATACTAGCTAGGAATCTCCTTAGATCTCCTTTAGCCTCTCAAGCTTAGTCCTCACCAGCAAACATCTAGGTCGTACGACGAGCTGCTCCCACAAAGACTAACTACCTTCACAACAGGCTTAGTCCTCACCAGCAGGTACCGAGTTGCTCTCGTAAGTAGAGTCTTACTTGAACCTACCAAGGGCAGAAATTGAGACCCAGGCATAGTGCAAAGGAAGTTGCTTGAGCGGGTACGGTAGAGTTTGGACTGTGCCCATATAATGTCTATAAGCCCATACCCTTATGTAAATATCATCACACTATAGAGCATTGCGGAAGTTAGTCGCAATTCTAGCCACCCAGCTAGGTGTAGGATCGTGGGTTATTGTAACTGTCCAAAGCCCATACACATTAATTCTCTATAAATACAAGGGACACTCTGGTGGTCGGGGAAACATTATTTGACCTAAGTAATTTTCATTTTGTCTAAGTGCAGTAAATCTTGTTTATCCTCCTGTTATTTGTCCTGGGAAGAAGCGTTCAAGTTCTTTGCTGAAACAGGATGTGGTGGGTTTTGCAGTAAAATGTGGTTACTAAAAGTTTAAGAGTTTGTTTTATTGGTTTTATAGATTTAGTTATTATTTTTTTCCTAGGTATAGAAAATAAGTAGTTTAGTGTTATTATATATATATATATATATATATATATATATATATATATATATATATTGATGTGAGAAGAGTGGTATCTCTAGCATTTTGGTTTTAATTGATAAATATATATATTTATGAAAATGTTTTGTTAGGTTTTGTTGTCGTTTTTTTTAAATACAAATATTATATACATAGTGTATTGAATATAAATGCTATTATTTTATTGATATTAAGAAAAATATACATCATACGCAATTTATAGACTAAAGATTTTATAATAATATTGGCAGCGGGCATCGGTGAACGTTGTAGTGTTAGTTTTGTTCTTTTTATATATATATATATATAAGCTTTTTGCGGTTAGTTTAGCAATTGGGTTTTGAGGTTTTGGTGTTATTATAATACATTATTGGTTCTGTATTGCGTAAGAAATTTAGCATTTTGAGTTTGGTTATTGATTTTTTTTTTGTTTTTTCTGTATTGACAACAGACGAATTGGTTCTGTGGTATTTCTTTTATTATATTTGGCATGAAAAGCAATTTGTTGTTTAAAAATTTAGGGATTCATATTTCCCTTCTTAAAATTTAGGGATTGATAGTTACAGGGATATTTTTGTATATTGGCAGGAAACCTTTATATATAAAGTAAAATGTAGCTTATATAAGGTCCAACAAAACTAAGTTTTGATTTATGAGTATTGTGATGGTTAATGTTGGAAGATAAGTTTGACCAAATTATGAAATGAGAATTAATTAGGGTATGAATATTGTTTGTAAAGAAAAGAAAATTTATTCCAGCAGGCATTAAGCATTAAGATATTCGCAGTGGAAGCTTTGTATTTATTGGTTGAGAATAGAGATGGCAAATAAATCCGCTTCTATTGCCCGAACCTGTCCATGTTTTGACGAGAAATCCTCATATTTATTGCGTATGGACAGAGACAGATCATTTAAAGGACAGGGAGAGGAGCCATGGCCCCCTAATATTTTTGAATTTTTTTAAAATTATATGTATATTTTAAATTTTTTAAAATTATATTTATATTTTTGAAATTATTTTAAATTATGTATATCTTTTAAATTTTTTAAAAATTATATGTAGTATATTTTAGAAATTAATGGAAATTAAATTGTGTGACTTTTTATTTCTTTTATAAAACACAACCTTTAATTTTAACAAAGTTGATCTAGTTTTTTTTAGTCTGAATTTGGTTTCGATTTTTGAAAAAAATTGATGCAATTTGGTTATTTTTATTAAATTTTTTGAAGAGGATTAAAAGATTTTTCATCAAAATCAACACTAGGATTATGTTAAAGCAAAACATCCTTATTAACCGTTTCAATTTTAAACAAATTGAGACTAAAAAAATATTAGACAACCAACTAGACATTTTTGGACAAATAAAGAAACAAAAAAATAATAATTAAACCAAATATTTATTAAGATATTTTTTATTTCTTTCTCATTATCTTTCTAATTTTTCACAAATTGTATTCATCTGTCATTCTCATATATTTTCTTTTTTTTTTGAAGAAAAAAAAATTAGACTACTCATTTTTTTTTCTGATTTCTCATTTGTTTTCTTTCTTTCTTGAAAAAAAAGTTACTCTCTGTCGTCTTACCTGATAATGAAATATTAGTTTAAGATTTATTAACATTATTTTTTATCTTACAAGCCTTTTGCAAATTCATTTTTTATGAATATATAAGAAAAAAATTATATTCTAATATTATTTTGAAAAAAATATTTATACAGATGAAAAATAAAATAATAGATTTATTTTTTTTAAATGTTAAAAGGGAAGCTATTCGTGAAGATGAGAACAGATACATTCTACTTCTTCATATATTTTAAAACATTATATTAATGATCTAATTGTTTAGTTTAAGGAATTATTTTTCGAAACATTATACTAATAATCTGTTGTTCTGAGGTGGGTATTCACCAAAGTCCCACATTGACTAAAGTGAAGAAAGGAAAAGTAGGAAACTACTATAAAAGTGATGAGTTGATTTGAGAATTAACACCACAACACAATAGGTCTCTTGGGTGTATGAGGGGCTTGGGTAGTTGTGTGTCATTAGAAGGTTTGCAGTTTTTGCAGAAAAATTGCACTATGAAGGATTTGCAATTTTGGTCCACAAAAAATTGCACTTTGAGTGATAATGTTTTTGTTGAGTGTTTGTGGATGTAGGCCTTGAGGTGCCGAACCACGTTAAATTTTATGTGTATTTTTATTTATATTTTTCTGCTCTTATTTGTGGGTGTGCTTCCGCTTGAAGAGATTATTTTTAGTACGTGATTTCCCAACAGTGGTATCTGAACTGAGGTTCTGATCAAGGGAGGAAGAGGGACAATTTAAAGTGTTGAACAAAGGCAACTTTACGTGGGTTCCTTGGAAAAAGGTTAGTGCTGATAATTTTCTTTAACTTGTGCAATGACTTCGCTGAAGCTAGATGTTCCTTTATTTGATGGAAGGATGGATTTCTCCTTATGGCAATGCACAATTCAAGATTATTTGGTACAACAAGGTCTAGATTGTGCTTTAGAGGGGGAAAAGCCTCTTGAGATGAAAGATGCAGAGTGGATCACAATTAAAAAAAAAAGCAGTCAGCACAATTAGATTGGCATTAGCTCCTCAAACTAAAGTGACTGTGTTGAGAGAGACCTCTCCAAGGAATTTGTGGAATTTATTGGAAAGTAAGTTTGCATCAACAACTCTCACCAATCGATTGATGATGAAAATGGACTTGTACTCACTGAAGATGGAAGATGGAGGTAATGTGTTTGATCATATTAATAAGTTCAATGAATTAGTATCCAGACTTATGAATGCAGGAGATGAGAGTATGAAAGATGAGGAACAATCATTACTTTTGTTGGCATCATTGCCTAAGTCTTATAAGCCACTAGTGCAGTGAATTTTAGCTGGGAAGAGTACACTAGGACTAGATGATGTGGTGAGATCATTGAATGAGAGTCAACAAATGATGGGTGATGATAAAAGTTCAGAAGATAGTCAAATTTTAGTAACTAAAGGCGAGCCAAGAAAGAAATATGGTTACCAACAGGGTAATTTTCAATCAAAAGATATTACTAATGTTCAATGCCATTATTGTGGAGAGTTTGGTCATGTCCATGTTAAATGTCGAGCATTCAAAGAGGACTTGCAGCACGTGAAGGAATTGGTGGGGAAATCTAAGAGTACTCGTTCTGCAAATGTAGTCAATCATGAAGATGATCTTTTAATATGTGAGACATCTGGTGAAGGAGGAATATGTTGTTCTGAGGTGGGTATTCACCAAAGTCCCACATTGACTAAAGTGAAGAAAGGAAAAGTAGGAAACTACTATAAAAGTGATGAGTTGATTTGAGAATTAACACCACAACACAATAGGTCTCTTGGGTGTATGAGGGGCTTGGGTAGTTGTGTGTCATTAGAAGGTTTGCAGTTTTTGCAGAAAAATTGCACTATGAAGGATTTGCAATTTTGGTCCACAAAAAATTGCACTTTGAGTGATAATGTTTTTGTTGAGTGTTTGTGGATGTAGGCCTTGAGGTGCCGAACCACGTTAAATTTTATGTGTATTTTTATTTATATTTTTCTGCTCTTATTTGTGGGTGTGCTTCCGCTTGAAGAGATTATTTTTAGTACGTGATTTCCCAACATAATCTAATTTAATGATCAAAAAATTATATTATTTTGACCCCTCCAAAAGTTTTGGTCAAGATCCGCCATTGGGTATGGGTATGAATATAGGGAATCCCTAACGTTTTCAACTAGGTATGGGGAATCTCCGACATTTTCAACTGGGTATGGGGATGGGGATGGGGATGTATATATCCCCGCCATAATACTTGTCTCTGCCAAATCTTTGTCCCTGTTTAAATTATTAAAATATTCACAATTAATTAATTAATCCTATATATATATATATATATATATACTTTCCTATCTTTATTTCTTCTAATTATTTGGTTTGTCACGAAACTCATTCACATGTCCACTATATTTTTCATCTTATCATAACCTTTATGTAATTATGTTAAAATTATGTATATCAATTAAAAAAAATTATGTCTCACATTTGAACATTTCTGTTATTCTTTAATATTTTTATTTATTATATATTTTTCTTTCATATAAAAATATTTAATACTCTCAATTTAAGTGTTTAATAGCATAAACCTTTCATTTACTAGGTAATATAAAACAAAAATTCTTTACTTATTATTATGAATTTTTGTTTCATTTAAAGAATTCTTTTGTTTCGCTAATACAATTTTTGTTATTTTTCAACCATTGAGTATATATGTTGATATTTGAAAAGTTTTCTTAGATATCTAAGGTATTTTTTATCTTATCGTACCCTTAATTATACATTTGTTTTCCTTTGTGCGATTTCTTTCAATAGTCTCTCAAATTGTTTCTAAAACACACATTTGTTAATTTTTTAATATTTTTATTTGTTGTTTATTTTCATCATGTAGAATACTATTTCGATATATTTTATCTAATTATCTTTTATTTTCTAACTCATTATCAATCATACTATAATTTTTCACTATAATTGTATAAATAACTTTTATTTACTACAATATAAAAATTTAATGTAATTGTCATGAATATTTTTTTATCATCATCCAACATATATTGAAGTTCAAAAGATACAAGATCTATGTTAAAATTTTATTATTATGTTTATTATTTGTTCTTTGCGTCATTTTGATCAAGTGATGTATTATAACTTTTATTAGTATATAAAAAAGAGATTCATTAGAATTTAAAAAATTGAAGTATACAAAAGTTTAAAATATATTTTAATTTGAATATTTTTTTTCCTTTTATATTTTTTTAAAAATATTTTAAATTTTATCAACTAGGTTTCATTAATGTTTGCAAATTTAATAAATATTTTGGGTCTCATGAAATTTTATTTGGTATTCTAATATAAAATGTAAATAATTATAATTTATTTCAAAGTATTTGATATCGAAGAAACAATCATCCTTCTAATATTGAATATTTAATAATATTATGTTTTCTTACCTAATTTTTTATAATTTTATAAAAATTAATTAAAATTAATATTGAAGTAGTAAGAAAACGGATAAAGGTATGAGTACGAGATTATACCTGTTACCTGTGGAGATGGAGATGGAACAAAAGTTTGATACCCGTTGAATTTGGGTATGGGGATGTGGATGAATTTTTTCTAGTGTAATGAATATGGGATAACAAAACTCGTCTCCGCCCTGTTGTCATCCCTAATTGAAGGTGTGGTTTAATATTTTTTTTTTGTTTAATACCTAAACATAATTATGGCTGTTCTTATTGTTATTTTTATTGTTATATGAAACAACAGGAAATGATTGACCTTGGAGATGAGCAACAGTAAGTAGGGAATTGTGTAAGGGTGAGAAAATAAAGGATTAATAACATTATACGTATAATTATTCTATCACGTGGATGTTTTCTTTTCATTAAATATATATACCTTTGATTATTTTCTGTTTTGAACTTTTGATTATAAATGTAATTATGGTTTCGATAATATTATTATAGGAAATATAGGCATATAAAAGATAAAAGAATTTGATTTTCTTTTTAGCTTTTCGGTTTGGTTTTTTTTTTTTTTTAATTAATTTTGGTTTTGGTAAACAATTAAAGTAACAATGTTTGTTTTATTTCGTTGATGCAAGGATCTAATCGAGTTGTCAAACTTAAACAACATTTCCTTTAAAGTAACGGTGGCTTATAGGTGAATTTGTTGTTGTGTTTTTATTTAATTGTTCGTATATAATGGCACTAAGATGATTTGGAAGTTTTTGTTATTAAGTTTTGTGTAGTGATTAGATTTGGGGGAGGTACTTGCTGTAACGTCCCATTTAATTATTAAAGGAAATTAAAGGAAACGTCACGCGATAAAAGTATAGCAGCGTAGCCTTGGAGTCCCTAACACAACCCCTACCAAAACTAGGCACACCATGATGCCAACAAAAGCAGGATAGTGGCTTAACTAAAAGTTTACAAATCCAGTAACAACGAAAATACAGGGGTCATAGCCCTGAAGAAAAGCACAAAGAAAACTATAGTCCTATCCACACGGACTAGGCAGCGTAATCTCCATCTCTATGCTGACCTCTGGAACCTCGCCCATTTGCTCCCATCAACCAAGTTCATGATCATCGCAAGGAAGAACAGCCACATACAACACAACCATGTAACGAAACGGGTAAGCTAGAGCCAACAACATATTCATCATGCAGTCGAATATATTTTCATCATCTCATATCCACATAGCAACCAAACATGTTATGACTCTTCATTCAATACACTACGACTCGACTCGACTCATCCGGATACGTATAACTTGGTCGG
>Ga0214544_1010299_pt1 | contig 13874 bp, 9 predicted proteins | sample CNSS3metaG_FD_160074 | JGI IMG/M metagenome (GOLD analysis project Ga0214544, IMG submission 160074) | Root nodule microbial communities from cowpea collected in UCLA plant growth center, Los Angeles, California, USA - CNSS3 | ecosystem: Host-associated > Plants > Roots > Nodule | place: USA...
ATATATTGTTAGCTCACTCTATCTGCTTGTGTTTATCGATGATCGTGTAATGCGTTACATAGGAGCAAATGATGTTGTAGATGTTGTTGGTGAGGCATAGATCGGAGCGAGACAGCATGGGATTTTATGATTTCCACTTATTTTAGTTCTGTTGTAATTTGGTTTTAAAAACAGTTTTGAACGTATAAGACTTAGAGTTTAATTTTACAATTATTGTAATTGACGAGTGATGTATGATTTTAATTTTCTCTCGTTTTTCGGGAAAGACGTTATAATAAATGTAGTTTGACTTTCTATTTTGTTTATTTTATTTTAAAATTAGTAATATCCGACCGAGATGTTACATTTTTCATATTTCCCAACAAATTTCAAAATTTGGGTAAATAAGGAGCTTTCCACCAAATTAAAAGGCAAAGCATTCCTATATATGCATTTGCAAATATCTTGAATCACCAACTCTCTTTTTATAAACATTTCATTTATGGCTTTCTATTTTGTAACTCCTTGTTTTCCCTTCTTACTACATTGAATATAAGCTTCTTCAAAACAATCTACCCAATTTGCTTCTTTGATTTTTTCTTTATCTTCTAACAACTTCAAAACCATTTCTCTAACGTCATTAGAAACAAATGTACAAGCAATGCCATTCTCATTTGTTTTAGTGATATGATGTTTCATTCTTGCAACACCACCCTACAAAGTATGTGAACAATACTTGCACTTGACTAAAAGTCTATGAGGAGGAACATTCTCACAATGACTCAATGTAATTTATATTTCTTTCTTTCTCTTTGTCTGACTCATACTCATTACTTCTACGAATATGAATAAATTCAAATTGATATTTCTTCTTAAAAAACAAAATATAAAAAAATATAATTAACAAATGCAAGAACAACCAAATAAAAATATAAAGTTGGTGAAAATATAAAGAATAGTCAAATATAATTCTGGATAAAGTTGGAAGAAAAGTTCATGTGATCAACATTCTAGATAAAAATATGAAGTTTCATTTCATATAAAATACTAACATATATATAAACTAAAAATAAAGTTGATGTGATGTGTTATTGATTTTATAATGAATTAAATATTATTTAAATCAAATTTTAGAAACTTTCTCAAAAAGTAAGAGATTAAAATACTGTAAGTGTGCTATTTTGAGATAAATTCATAACGTTTCAGTCAGTGAGAAGCAACATAGGAAAACTTGTTCTCTTTTATAACTCTAAGTTGTGTTTCTTCTTCATGGATGCTTTCTCAAATGGTGCTAGTAGCTTCTCGAGCAATAAGCTTTTTTGCTTTTTCTTTTCTCTTCCCCTGTACATTTCTTCTCAATCCTACTTTTAAATTAATCTGATACTACTGTGTTTGTTCTCCATCTTCTTATCCTTCTCATCTTTCTTTCCCTTCTCAATTTATAAACAAATAATTCCATAATTTCATCATATGTGACTCTTTAGTTTGTTGGGAATTTTCAATTTTAATGTGTATCACCTTCTAAAATGTATGCAATGTGAAGTGTATGCAGTGTAGGTAGCGAGTAAGAAGTGTGTGTCGCTTTGTGAAATGTGTATTTGGTGAAGTGTAAGTGTCATTGCAGAATCGAGTGTAACAGAATTGAATTGCAAATCATACGATTCATATCACGATTCAAGTCAAAAAATGATTCACCCTCCGATATGTATCGTGGAACAAAATTTTTTAACCATATCGCGATACACATCATGTGATTCATACGATTCTAACTACTAGTCTCATATGCCTATATTTTAGGTTTTGTAACTTTAGCTTTCGTTTTAGTATCTTTCTTAAGAAAGTAATTTTTCTTATATAATTTGTATTTACACTGACTAATTCAACATTTCATAAGTGCACAATTTCCATAAAATTTATATTCAATATTAATTTTCATATAATTTATCAAAACTCATTTTATTATTTGATGAACTACATAATGATCAATGAGTTATGATTAAACATTTCACAACCATTATATAAAAAGAGAAATCATTGAATGTATAATTTAACATAGGTAATATCAAATAAATTTAATCTTAAAAGATCAACTAAAATAAATTATGTACACATTTTCTTATAAATCTACCCAAAAAGCTTTAAATAAAACTTTTTTTCCTATCTAGTAGTTGAACCCTCAAATGTTGATCTAGTCTTATTCATTACAACAACATTCAAATATGAGTGACTTTTTTTTATTATTAAATCTAAATCAAATGTTTTTCACATAATAAAGGATATGTAAGATTATCACTTACGATAAAATACATTTTTCTACTTTATCTATGAGTCGCTAGTAAAAAACTATGTTTTCTATCATATTTAAGAAATGAATCTTGGAAACATGTTCATTGTTTAAATAAAACTCACCTATATAATCTTGTTAAAACCTTTATCGCCTAAGAATTCAATAAAAGTTCCAATTTTTTCCTTTGATATAGTAATTTATAATCGAAGTTTCAATTTAAGGAAATGATAAATTGATGGGTGATTTAAACATGTGAAATCTGATTTGTGTATTTAACAATGGAGAATACTAAAATAATACTCTAAACTAAGCTAAAATGTTACTAAAATGTTAATAAAATGATGCATGAAACTACATTTACAACTGCACTCAAAACTAGACAAAATGCAGTCTATGAATATGAAATATATGGTTTTACCTCCTAAAATGAATTCTAATAAATGGAAATCATGTATGATTAGATGAAATGTGTAAACAAACATAATTAAACATGTTTTGCACTTTAAAAGTAATTAAACCAATGTAGAACAATGAAAATGAAAAGTGTTTGTGAAAATGTCTAAGTGCAAACTAAAAATTTACAAGGCATTAATAATGAACTAAAATAGCGAATTATGTAATGGTAATGATTGAAAAAAATCAGCACTTGACAACAAGTGCAATATCAATCAGCGTGATAACGTAGGTGTTTATGTTATATGAGATGCAAAGATGATTGATATACAACGCAAGTGAATGAGACACATTTAAACCACTAAAATCATGTATGATATGAATGCAACACTGTTAAACAACTAAAAAAATCATAAAAATCAGATTTTAAAACAAGTTTAATAGATTTGACAATGAACTAAGATGACAGATTGACAATAAGTGCAATGCGTGGTTTGTGATATGCATATTCTATTTTATACAATGTAGATGATTAGAACATATTAGAATCACTAAGATTATGCATGAGAAACATGTAAAAATATTAAATCACATGGAACTCACAAAATCACAGTTCAATATAAAGTTGGGAGCAAGCTTTATAGCAGCATAATAATACATATAACAAAAAATGTGTTTTAGTTTTTCTAATATGCAAAACAAGTTTATTATCATCCTAATTAACTAATGAAACAAATAATTTAACAGAAACGATGCTAGAATTGAAAATCGTAATTCTAACCCAACCTATAAAATTTAAATAACTAAACTAACTACCAACCTGTCAAAATCAAAAAATATGCATTTCAAATAAAATCCAAGGTTTGGAACATGTTTATAAGCATGCAAATAATAATTGAAGCAAATGTGATGGAAAATAGAGTAGAAAATTGAAAATCAGTGGTTGAGTTCCTTGACAACAAATTGGCTATTCTGTCTACCAAACCATAATTTCAATCTTTGACTTTTGTTCCTTTAAATTTTATTCTTAATTTTCAGGGCTCATTTTTTAGTTGCTTGGAGTATTGATGACTACATTGGATTCAGTAACTTTAGCATGATTCCATAACTTATTTAGTAAGGTATAATGATGAAAATCAAAAGTTCAAGAATTAAAATTTTGAATTTTGATTTAGGTGAGAAGAATAATTATGTAACATTGTCTTAAAATGAAAGTTTGAGTAGACAATAGAATTTTAAGTGCAAAAATTAAATGTGAATCAAAGATAAAGTATAGAAACATAATTAAACTAGAAAACTTGAATTGAATTACACAATTACTGAAGAACTTGGTTGCCTAGCTAACTTTGTAGTCTAAAGCAATCATGTGCTTCAATAAGACAAGAAATTTTTGAAGAACCAAACCACCCAACTTACTTTGTTGTCAAGGTAGACTTTGATCTTTAGAGGAAAGTTCAATGCAGCTAAAAACTAAAATTTTGAAATGTAAAAGTGAAGTTCTTTCTTCTTTAAAACATGGAAATCTAACTGTGTATATGTCTAACTGACTAAAGAACCTAAAAATTGGAAAATACAGGTTATTACATGTCATTAAAGTTCCTAATACAAGTCAAACTAAGGCAAAAATTGTCCTAGCTAGTCTAAACTGGTTCATGGCTTCTCCAAATGGTAAGAAATCCAATTATCTCAGCTTCTTTTCCCAAATTGGTTGATAATTAACATTATAATTTTTTTTTTTTTTATTTTCATCTTTTATTGTTATTTTATTATTATCATTTTAGATATTTTAGGTATTACTTAATAAAATCGGAAAAGATAACACTACAAGAAAAAATGGTATTACCTACCACCCAAATCCGTAGATAAAGGCTAAAATCCGTAGATAAAACAGATTTACCTACGGATTACCTACCGGCAAAAATCTGTAGGTAATATAGGCGTAATTAATGCTTACCTACAAAAATGTAAATCCGTAGGTAATTACCTACCGATAAATCTGTAGGTAATGCCGTAGGTAATTACCTACCGATATATCCGTAGGTAATTTACCTACCGATATATCCGAAGGTAACTGCCCTTTTTAAAAAATATCGTTTTGGTTTGTCTGTCCTACTATTTATCCTAGATATATTTTCTGATACAGTTCAAACTAATATTGTATCAACACATTATGTAGAGGAATTATAGTACTAACACACAAGTAACATAACTCAGAAATAACACACATTCCAAACCTTACAAACACAATATTTTATCTAAGTTAAAACTACCATAATCCAAACATTAGAGAATAATGAATTAATGAATTAATAGTTTTAACTCCAATATCCATCTATACATATCCTAGATGGGCGAAAATTATAATTATTCTGATAAACTTACTAAACACTACTAATTAAGTCCAGAGGTGAGTAACACTTTGAAGCTTTCTAACCAATTGGATGGTGAAATGTGTCTGGTTAACAACCAGGGGTGGGGTCAAACATAATCTATCATGGTTAGCATGAAATGTGCCTGGGTCAAGAAGAAAAAAACTCAGCAGAGGTTAAATAGGTTCTAGAAAACATATTAGGACAGCTAAAAACTATTTTGGCCTACTGGAGAAGCAGAGGATTCCCAGAAAATGCATCAATTTCAAGAGATGGATAATGCAAAGAATAGGGCAATAAAATATAATGGGTCACTCTTCAAAGGAGGGAGACATGGATAAGTACTCTGCCATGGATCAACAAAACCATTAGACTTCATCAACGACTAATGCTTTCTCCACCCCACCTCTACCTAATTCAATAACACTGAAATCTGTGTGCTATAATTCTTTATTTGACTAAAGATAAATATATGAACACAAACTCAAAAGGAATCATGGTCACACTTAGAAGGTCAATGAAAGTGATTAAATTAAGATTCCTTCAGATAAACAGATTAACAACTTCATTTTTGTTAAGGATTTCATATTTTCAGTAACTATATATATGTAACATTAATAAAAGATTATTTCTCCAAAAAAAATATATTTCTATATAACAATTTGCTTGATGAAATATTTCCAAAACAAGCCAGTGACATTTTTTAAAAGATAAAAACTTCATACCAATTTGGTGGTCTTTTATATCAAGTCCAAACTAATTTAATGTGTTTAAATAGAAAAAATATAACAATAACAACAACCAAAGCCTCAAAACTAACCAAGATAATTGTACTCAAGAATCAGTGTAACCGTAAATTGAAATAAGAGAAAGGGAAATAAGTGTTTTGAATAGCTGACTGGAAAAAAAATGACAGCAAAAATCATGTATAAAATGGAGTGAAAAGTTTATTCAACCAACAAGTTTCATGTCCTACAAAGAGGTATAATGCAACCAATTAGGTGAAAAGTAGACAACTAAAATTTCCAGAAAGAAATTAGCAGAACAAGGATGTGTTGGTTATGCTCAGAATATTGCATAATGGTAGGGAATGGTAATTCTAGCAACCTAGGCACAGAGTTTACTATAAATGATAATAAAGCTATGTGATTATCATAGAAAAGATAATGGGGACAAATGACAATCACAACAAGAACTTCAAAGAAAGTTTAAATTCTGCAATGTAATATTTTAATCTAATTATAAACTAAAAACAAAGACTAATCAAGCTATGAACAAGGCTCATAACTTACTTGTCCACAACTGCTGAATAATGTTGCAAGCCTCTCTACAGTAACCTAAACCAAGACAAAAGATTCTTCAAATAATTCTGTTTACCATGATTAGAACAGTACAGTAAACAAAATAGAGCAACAAAAGCCTTATGCCACTATGTGATTGGCTACATCGATTACAAGACTATCTTTACCACATATTGTTATTTTAATGCTATCTTCTCTTTGAGCCTTTAGTGATCTTCCACTCACCCTCCTTCTCCTTGGTTAAAATTATTTCTTCTCTGCAAGATAATGAAAAAGTTAAATTTTTAGTAAATACAATTTTTCAACAAGATTACTTTTCTCACAAAAACTCGATTGTTCACATCAACTTTAAAACACAACAACTTATCACTATCCTCACTGGGTTCACTTCTGATGAACAAAGCTTTGACTTGGACTCCAAATTCAAGCACGACTTGGGGCTAGGGCATGCGATTCCCTTCAACCAATCAAAGATAAAAGTTTAACAGAAAAATAAACTTTAAAACACAATAATCAATGACCTCTCTCACCCAAGTTCAATCGCGATAAAGAACCGAGATCCTCTTCTTCGATTCAGCTCCAATTTAATCGATGACTTCCATTACGCGAGAAATGTATGAGGCAAACAACAAATCATTGATGGCGAGCGAGAAATCCTTGATTCAGGGCACACGGGTTTGGGATGCGCGAGCAAACTTCAGTGATTAGCAATGAAGACTTTCGATTTAAGCTTGTGCGAGTTCGACCTGTGTGTGAAATATTTGAAGGGGCGCGAAAAATCCTCAGCTTCGGCCACACGATCTTCAGCTCAAGGCTCGCAAAACATTTCGGGAAAAATGGTCGAAGAAAGGAACTTAGGGTTACGAAGTCTATGTGCAGATAGAAAAAATGTTAATTAATATTGATTTATCATTTTAAATTTCATTTATGTTGATCAGTAGGTAATATCAGCAGGTAAAAAATAAAATATTTACCTGCTGATATAAATATTATTACATACAGAAATATCCTTCGAAACACTTTCTCGCTTAAACGCGCCAAAGTTATGTACGGATCTTACATATGGATCTAGAACCCCAAAATATTACATAGATACATACGGAAAAAAGCATAGGTAAGTAAAATATTACCTGCTGAAAAATATCGGTAGGTAAATCGATAGATAGATCTCAAATTACCTACGGATTATAATCCGTATGTAATAATCAGTAGATAACTAACTAATTTCTTGTAGTGTAAGTATTTGGTTCACATATTTAATATTTTACAGATAAGTGGAAATATCAAAGTAATTAAGAAGAATATCAATAAAATTTGATTCAAAGTTATCAACAAAATTAGATATTGATAAAATTGGTTACTCCAATACAAAATCAAGTAAAAGTTATAGGTCGAGTCAAATTCGAGCCATTTGCCCAACGAAGGTCCTTTCGTCCAACGAATTGTTTGTAACTCATCCAGCGAGTGATGTCGCCCAATGAGTTGTGAGTTTCAAAAAATCTATAAATAAGGGGCTTGGTAAAGCTCACAAACAACGACCCTTTTTCGAGAATACAACTCCCTTTTAGGGGAGAAGGAAAAGTAATTCTATTGGGGAGAAGGATATTTTACATAAAATAAGAGAAGGTAAAAGCGCATTCTGAAGGCTCAAGGCATTCATCTTTATTCTTAGTCTAGTATTCAGAATGCTAAGGAGTAGCTAATTCCTTTATTCACAAGGGTTGGTTGTAATGTATTTTTAACTCTTTGTGAATTATACTATTCAATATAATTCTTTTTAATCGCTCTTGTGTTTTATTCTTGTTTTAACTGCATATTCTAGATTAATTGCATATGTGGGAGTACCTGTTGATCGAAAGATAGTTTGGGAAACCTAATTAGGATAGAACAACTAATAGATTTCACATCCTAAACATAGATGTGAAATATTTAGTCATTCATAACATCAAAATTTTAACCATTAAAGCGAACTTATAATAAAAATGTTTAAACATAGGGTTTTTATTATTCAAGTTTATACTTGGTGTTTTTGCTTTGAATTGAATCATGAAACCCAATCCCAAGGAAGCCTTTTTCATATATTGTTGCACCCTATATGTTTGATAAAAATACAAAAAAGAGTTTTATTTTTGTTTTTGTGAAATCTATTGTCTAATTGAGTTATGGATTGTAAGAGTTGTCAAGTGCTACACGAGTCTCTTAGAAAACGATACTTGAACTTTTCACTTCATTACTTGTACGATTTGGTACACTTGTCAATCCCATAACATTGGTGCAAGTCAAGTTGTCTTCTAATTATGTCCAATGGAGTTCCTTCACAACATACTATAGGTCACAATGTTAGCTTCAACAAGTTCCAAGTTCCTTTGACAACTAGTTTAGGTCCAGCTACCTCCAATTTATTTGCCTCAAGTTTCCCAAAATGGGTTCAGCTCTAACACACAATGTGACTTGTCCATTTTCCCTTAGGTTCACTACACCACATGTAACAACAACTTTCAATAGCCTTTTCATCAAGCCTCTTGCTCAAATCTAGTTTTGACTCTTTAGGATTAACTTTCCAACTCAATGTACCATGTAATTTAGCAAACATGCTTCAAGCTTATGTCTAGCTTTCAACTAGAATTATATGAAGTGAAATGCACATAACTAGACTTATTATTCCAAACAATAAAGAATTACAAATTAAAAGCTAACTTCACAGTCAAAGGAACTAAAATTAATATTAAAAGAAAAATAAAAGTGACTTACAAAAACCAAGACTAAACTAACTAAAAATCAGAAACTAGAATCATGTGTTACGGTTGAGATCCAAGACTATTGCTTGAGCGTCAGACATTTATTTTTAGTTAAAACTTTTTCCAACCACTTTGTTTGCATTCCTCTCAATGTTTATGGGCAGAAGTAAGTCGCATGTAGTTCAAATTACTCAAGTAGAATCTACATGTTGGTGATCTTAGTTGTGTATTCAGATAATTGATTTGAGGTTCTTGTGTGTAGATAAGGTTATCTCTGAGAGTAAGTTGTTGGAGAAGTGTTTGGAAGCTTAGGGGTATCGTATAAGGTGAGAGAAGCTAAAACTCTTCTTCTTGCAATTTGGTTCAAATTTAAAGTTATTATTAATATGCTATGAAATTAGACTGTAATGGGTGTTTTAAATTGCTTGATGATATGCATAATTGGAAATTTTGAAATCAAAGACCTTTGGTTTGGATCTTGATTTTATGGTGTGAAAAGCGATTTTTGATTTTGAGCTTAGTGTGAACTACAAAATGGGATATTGTGGTCTCTATTGAGTGGTATAAGCTAGTTTTCATTTAGTTGTGTAATTCTTGATTCTCATTAGGATCCCAAAATATCATATGGAAATGCATAATTATGTGTTTGCGATATGCAAACTCGTTATGCGGGCCTATTTCTTGTTATGAGTCTGTTTCTTGTTGTGTGAGCCTGTTTCTTGTTGTCAAATTCAAGCTTGGTAGAGAGTCATGGAAAGCTTACTCGTTGGCGAGCATATTCTTGCTTAGCAAAGGCCAAACTTGAGTTTGGTAGAGAGTTAGAGGAGACTTGGCTGTTGAGCTAGTCCGCTCTTGCTGGGCACATTTTTCTGCATTTTGTTCTAGTGGTTTATTCGTTGGACGAGGCATTTAGTCGTTGGACAAGAACCTTTCTAGAGGTAACTCGCTAAGTGAATAGATCGGCTCGTTGAGTGAATATGCTTCAACTAGCTTATATAGGTATCTAAAGTTCAAAATCAATGATGTTTATGATCAAAAAGGCTTGTATGGTTGTATTGAATGTTGTATGAGTTGAATGAAGGGAAGAGTAGTCTTTTATTTTTATAAAATTTGTATTTTGAAAAGATTTCCTTTAAATACTTTATAGAAATAGATTGTAATATAATCTAATAATTATTTTTTTTTATAAAATTTGTATTTTGAAAAGAGTTCCTTTAAATACTTTATAAAAATACAACATAATATAATCTAATAATTGTTATTGTTTAGTTTTATGCTTAATATCAATAAATGAAATACTTTAATAGACATTTTTTATTAATTTGGGGTGTTTCATACACACTTGGTTCTCTTGATTTAACATTTTGCTTCAAGAATCCAATAGAAATGTTTTTTTACTCGTTCCTCTAACTCAAATTTTGTTGTGTTTTTCTACTCGTTCTCAAATGTCAAAATTTAGAACTTTCATTCACATCTACCAAATGAAAATTGTGAATACCTGAATTGTGCACTGTAGTGAAATTTTGCAAAAGGAAAGATGCAAAAAATCCCACATGTTTTTTTTTTTTTTTTTCAGAATCCCACAACATAATGTTGATTACTGAACACGGATCATAAATAAAAACAATATATTCATCGTTCATCCTTTAGGATTTGATAAATATTTCCAACAAACACACTAATTAAACAATAACTAAAATAACAGAAAATGAAACAACAAATCATAAGGGAAAAACCCCACTAACAAAAGCTAGAAAATGTCTATACACATTTCTTCGCTACTTAACCTTAAACGAAACCATTTTTATCTCACATCATATGGATATATGAATCAAGTGATGTGACATAAAACTTATTCTTTAAACAAAATGTTAATTCAAACTTAATCAACCCTTGTGAGGAACACTTCTCCTCTGCCAAAACTTAAGATGCACGGCTCTTTCCTCCAGCATCTGCTCAACTTCTTCCATCGGAACTCCTTTGGTTTCTGGCACGAAAATGAGAACGAAGAAAATTCCAACGAGGGCAACCAATCCAAATAACATGAATGTCCACGCTGTCCCAATAGCCACGGTCAAAGTTAAAAAGGTCTGGGAAACAACCAGATTGGAAACCCAACATGTCGTAGAAGCAATTCCTCCACATATTCCACGGTACCTTAGAGGATAGATTTCTGAATTCACAACCCATGGAACAGTTCCCATCCCTGGTGAGAAGAATATGATATACAGTGCAAGTCCCATTATTGCAAGCCAACCCATTTTGCTTGGACACCCTTTTGTGTACCATGCTCTATGATCTTTCACACAAAGACCCCTTGCGGCATCATTAACACTCAAACATGCCCCAGGTAAGAGCTGCACGCACATTATACAAAAGACATCATCAGTACGAGATTTAGTTATATATATATATATATAGCAAGTTATATACTGTGGTTATGGCATTTGACTTACTTTGTTAGAGCCGGATGCACAAAAGCCGCATTCTGCCTTTAGACACCTCATGCAGTCCCATTGAATAGGATTCAGAGCGTTGCTAAAAGCAGGACAGGTGTTGTTGAAGGAAGAGGACTCAATAGAACTAATCATTGGAGAATGAGTTTCAGTCTGGCGGAAAGTGGCGGTTAAAAGGGCCAAGGATAAAACACAGCCACACAAACTCAACAAAGCAAGTTTCTTTCGTCCAGTCTTGTCAATGAAGTATATGCTAACGATTGAACCGAATGCATTCAGCCCAGAAGTGATCAGGGACAGAAGAAGTGCAGTCTGGTTGGATGCAAAACCAGCCAACTGAACAATTGTGGGACTGTAATACATCACAGTGTTGATACCCGTAAATTGCTGGAAGAATTGAAGTCCCATTCCAGCACACAAACCTCTTCTCACAGTTTTTGTTTTCAACAGTTTGATTATGCTGATTTTGTCTGAAGGGTCTACTTCCTTCATTTCCAAAGCAACTGAATCCCGCAAAGCTTGAATTTCAGCTTCCACATCACTAGCTGGATAAATTTTCCTTAATATTGTTTTTGCTTCCTCTTCCCTTCCCTGTAGGTTACATAATAAAAACACATATAAGTATCACAAGAAAGAGTAAAGACTTGAAAAAAAAAAAAAAAGGTATGAACGATGATTAAAGCAACCTTTCTGAACAACCAACGTGGTGATTCCGGGAGTGTAAACATTAACACCGCTTGTATTACAGCAGGTGCAGCAGCCACTCCAAGCATCCACCTCCATGTACCTGGAGCCTGAATAAAAAATTAACAAAACTCTGATCACGTTTACTGAAAACAATGTCATATAGAAATTCAACTACACCCAACAGGGATATAATGCAACTAAGATATTATGCAATTCCGTTTATAATATGAGAAAATAAGTTTTGTTTTCACCATGTAAAACAGATCTATACTTTTATAATAAATTTCTTGTAGAATGGTATCTCTTATGCAATATGGCATTAAAAGAAGTAGTAAGTGAAAGAGAAGATTTTGCTGACCTTGGTGAAAGCCAAGTTGATGAGGTAGGAAAGAAATTGTCCACCAGTGATGAGGAAACTGTTGAGAGCTACAAGGGCTCCGCGAACCCTGGTGGGGGAAGTCTCAGAAATGTACAGAGGGGATGCCATGGAAGCCATTCCAACGCCGAGGCCAACAAAAACTCGACCAACGATGAGAATAGCAGGGCTAGTAGCAGCAGCCATGATAACTGACCCAATCAAAAAGAGGGAATCAGCTAAAAGGATTGATTTCCTTCTTCCGAAACGGTCGTTCATCCATCCACCGACTGCAGCACCTATAATTGCACCAGCAATTGCTGTACTCACTATAGCTTCCTGGAATTTTTACTAGTATCAAAATACTGTTTGGACATGATTCCACCATAACAATTAATTTGCACACTCAAGATGAATGCTTTTAATTCAAATCTCAACATTCAAAGAAGACCCTGCACGGTTTCACAAATTTGTACAACTAGCTAGTTCGTTATATATGATAATTTCAAGAACTTGTGCTTCAAACCCAGAAAATGAAGGGAAAATGCGGGGTTATGACCCATGATAATTAACTATGCGAACCTTTGAAAAAATCTAATTTTAGCCGTTTAAAAATTTATATCACGTGCCATGGTTTATGAAATCAGCTAAAACTAATTAACTTTTGGATTGATTAAAAAAACTAGTTAATTTTAATTAAAATTAAGATATTGTATAAGAGAAAAATAATTTTAAAATAAAATATTATCATGAATAATATTATGCCATTATTAATAATAATGAATTGCAAATGTAGGTAAGGTACTTAAAGTAAAAATATATTCTCAAGGATCTCAACTCTTTTCTCCAAAAGTGGGAAAAATAAAGTCACGAACCTTTTTTCCAATTAAAGAGATTTTTTCTTCTATCACGTTTTTTCTTCTTATACGTATTTTTACCTTTAATTTAACCTTCCTCCCAAAAAGGGAAGAAAATAAGACAAAAAACCATGAAGATTTTATTACGTTTTTTACGATATAGACCATCCATTAATTTATGTGCTTCATGAATAAGGCTATCAGCCATGAGACTTCGTAAAGACTTCAATTTTAAATCACTACTTCTTTTACTTTTTGTTTAATCGTGACGTTATTCACGTCTAATTAAATTGAAATCAAATGAAAAATACAATCATGGATCCACGTGCTTTTTTTTTTTTCAACATATTATTTTTTTTTTAATTTCATTATCTTTTGGAACGCATATCCGATGAAAAAACTTACAATCATTTTCAGTGATAAAGATAAAATTAAAAAAAACACAATATCAG
>Ga0214544_1010300_pt1 | contig 13874 bp, 15 predicted proteins | sample CNSS3metaG_FD_160074 | JGI IMG/M metagenome (GOLD analysis project Ga0214544, IMG submission 160074) | Root nodule microbial communities from cowpea collected in UCLA plant growth center, Los Angeles, California, USA - CNSS3 | ecosystem: Host-associated > Plants > Roots > Nodule | place: USA...
CAATTCCGTATTCGTTGTGAGACGACTCAGGGTTATCTTAACCCTAACTATTTTCTTCACTACAAACTGGCAATACTGAAGTTGCTAAAGTAGTGGTAATTTGATCGCCTAACGACAACGATATCAGCTCTCCATTGTCATGGAGAGCTCAAGCTTAAAAAAGGAAGAAATGGAAGAGAAAGAGATACAAGGAGGAAGAAGGAGTCGTTCCCACAAGCCCTAGCACACCTCCAAGCTCTCCAAAACGAGTTTTTCCGCGCCTCCCATTGGCAAAGATCGTTTTCTCCTCGAGAATCCAAAAGAAATAGGTTAAATTTTGCCACATCAGCACAAGTGCCGCTCAGCGTCGTCCCCGCACCGCTCAGCGTCCACAAATGCGAGCCACTTAGTGCTCAGCGTTGGATTCTGGCGCTCAACGCCAAAAAATGCGAGAAGAATGGCGCTCAGCCTTGATTTCTGGCCCTCAACCTTGAATTTTGCTATGTTCATGTCTTCAATTTTGGCTTTTTTCTTCTTTCTTCTCTGGTTGACAACTCCTTTGACTTGAGATAAAAGCTTCCTATCATTAAATTGGACACAAAAATGGGGATTGGTGGTATAATTAGATCTATGTAACCCATATTGTATTTATTCACAAAAGCAAAGTAAAAGTGAGGATTAAGTAGGTAAGAAGCTCAAGAGGAGTTGATTTTGTTAGCGAAAGATAGCCTAGATAATCGTAAAAATCTACATTATCACGTTCTTGACCATCTGGGTGCGTGGGATGAGATCTTGCCTTTGGTGGAGTTTACATTTAATAACAGCTTTCATACCAGCATTGGCATGGCACCTTATGAGGCCCTCTATGGCAGGAGATGTAGGACGCCTTTGTGCTGGTACCAGGACGGGGAATTAGTTGTGGTGGGACCAGCGCTTCTGAGGCAGACTACCGAGAAGGTCAAGCTCATACAAGAAAGAATGAAAGCATCTTAGAGCAGACAAAAATCCTATGCTGATCAGAGGAGAAGACTTTTGGAGTTTGAACCGGGGGACCATGTCTTCTTGAGAATTACCCCGACTACTGGTGTGGGAAGGGCAATTTGCTCGAAGAAGTTGTCTCCTAAGTTCATTGGTCCATACCAGATTTTGAGAAGAATTGGACTAGTGGCGTATGAGATCGCCTTACCTTCTCCTTTGGCCAACCTCCACTCAGTGTTTCATGTCTCATAGCTCTGGAAGTATGTGCCTGACCCTTCCCATGTGCTTGAGATGGAAGATTTGCAGAATAGAGGAGATCTTACAGTGGAGGTTCAACCCGTTGGTCTAGGAGCTATCCAGACGAGGCAGCTCAAAGGGAAGTCCATCAGCCTAGTCTAGGTCATTTGGGACAAGAGGACAGTTGATTCCACTTGGGAATTAGAAGAAGACGTGAGAAAGTCATATCCACACTTGTTCTCTAGTAAGTCTCAATTTTTGGGTCGAAAATTTTTGTTGTTGGGAAGAATGTGATACCCTTCTTTTTTCAATTTCTCCCCTTAAACAGAAACACAACACTACCCCTCTCTCTCTCAGCTTCTCTGCAACCCAACTTTCTCCCAATCTCCCTTCTCTGTTTGCTACCAGCTCACAGTCTCAATATTTCATGCTCAGATTCTGGAAGAACCAACCCAACTGGACCCTTAGCAGCCTCCTCCCGCGACTCTCATTCTCCTAGGTAGGTTTCATCTTTAAATTGGGTTCAATTCCAGCTAGAATTCATTAGCTAACCTTTGAATTATGGGTCTGATCATGCTATTCTTCATTCTCCATGTCTTGATGATGGATCCTCTTAGGTTAAATTGAAAATTCTGCTCCCTTGCTATTCACTTGACTCCACCAATCTAATTCTTGGCAAAAAGGTAAGGGAAGCTAACTCCTCACTCAATTTTCGTGTAAATTGTATTTCTGAGTGATTGAATTGTATGATCGTGTGCTTAATTGATGTTTGGACCTGTTTGTTGTGTAAAATTGAGTGTTGGATGAATTTTTTAGGTTCTGCATGTGAAGAACAAATGAGAAATCCTAGTAATCTCGCCCAAGCGAGCAGCTCTCGCCTGAGCGAAAATATCAGAAGATTGCGTCTGTCACTGCACGAAGACTCGCCTAGGCGAGCTGGGGTCATTTAAGCGAGAGACCCTCTTGTCTAAGCGAACCAACCTAGCCTGAGCGAGAATTTGCTTAGGATTATTAAATTGCCACTGTAAGAGGTCTCGCCCAAGCGAGAGCATCTCGCCTAAGCGAGACAACTCTCTAGATTAGGCGAGACCCTCTAGTTTGAGCGAGATTCATTGCAGAATTTGAGTTCCTTCCCTGTTTTTGATTAAATAAAGCTGTACTATTTGGATTGATGTGATAATGGCTAGTCTTGTATGTGATTCTTATGCATGATAGTCAGTGTGATGAAATTATGTGGAATTGGTCTGTATGAGAATGTGTTGGAGTTAGGATTTCAAGGGAAATTCTAAGGAAGATGGTTTTAGTAAATGTAAGGACATGAGGACTCATATTGGTGGCATCCTGAGCTCCTAATAACCATTAAAACTCATATAGAGTATAATGGATTATGTCGGGAGGAGTAGCAGGAGGTCCTAGTCTATGGACCCGATCCGTCATAGACGTGAAGGGGACTTACCTTGGGAGTGGTTGGGTGAATACCCATTTTGCCTAAAACTCTGCAGAGTTTGGGAACCGTCACAAGTACAAGCCACCGGGAGCTCCAATGTCACTTACATAATCTGGATATTGAGTCTAGAATGGTGAAATTGTGTTATGGTCGTGGTGATTTGGATGATTCTGATAATTGTGTGATCAACCCTGATTGATGCTTAACTATTAAATTGCATGATTTATTCTTAATTAAGTTAGTTTACCCTTCTTGTATATGTGTGTTCTGTGTGTCTTCTATTTTTGCAATGATCGTCCTTATTGAATGGTGTGAGTAGTTAAAGGTGCAGGTGAGGGTACACCCCTCCTGGATAGGAGTTAAGTGCTGTTTAGACGCTTCCAGCGGTAGTTGCCACCTTTTGTTCCGCTTAGATGTTTTGGGTGTTTTGTAACCCCTTTTGCTTAGTATAGGATGTATGTATAGACAGTATATGTATAGTTATTTTGGGGATGACTGTATTGTTACCTTATACTGGCCTATTAGTATCATCTGCTTCTGAATTATCATAATTTAATGTTTTATTTGATAGCATAAAAACTATTAAAACGGGATGTTACAATTTTCTTTTTCTTTCAAGATATAACAAGTTATTCTTTTAAAGATGTAAAAAGATAAAAGATATAACTAGAACATAAAATTCAATCAATGTAATACAATAACGTCAAGTAATAAACATTAAAAAATTAAATTAAATGATACATCCAATTTGGTATTTTTTATTTTATTTTATGAATAAGTTTATATATTATGAATACCACAACCATTATTATAATAATATTTTATTCCATAAACTTAATTATCAATAAAATTACAAATTATTTTCAAGTAATAAAAAATAAAAATTTAAATGAAATGATACACCACTTTGTTCTTCTTTTTTAACAATTGAAAAAGAATGTGTTATAATCTAACTTACCACAATTGAAGTACAATTAGGTTAAAAAATTATTGACGTAGCCTAACAATGAACAAATCAAATATAGCATTTTAAAAACTAATATATACGCTTAACCACCAGTAATTTCTTTTAAATAATTTGTCAGTCATAAGTAATTAGGACTTTCTTGTAGTACAATATTTCAATTAGAAAACTTAAAATGTTATCAAAATTAATAAAAAATAATAATATTTTCTATTTTTAATTTAAAATGCTTTTTTAAATATGTATTTATGGTTGAATATTTCTCAATGTTTCTATATATTTACATTTTTTATTTTTTAGACAATGATAATTTTTCTAATATTTCATTATCTTATTTTTTTATTATATTATATTTCAATTATTAAACTAACACAATTTAAAAAGATACTTTTTCTTTATTTTGAATTTAAAATACTTTGAAAATGCTTCTGTATTTTTTAATTTTTTCTCCTTTTTTAATATAATTCTATTATAAGATTTTAAAATTTTCTATGTTTTTAATATTTCTTCCTTAAGATTTTTAGAAAACTTGATGTTATTAATATTTTTTCTTTTCTTCTTTCTATATCACAACATTTGAACTAAAACAATTTAAATTTTTATCCAATAAAATTAAAAAAGTAACTTTTTTATTTTTATTTTTTAGTTTAAAATATTTATCTATTTTGAAATATTTCTCATTTTTGAAATATAATTATACTATAAGCTTTTTAGTTAATTCTATTTTCTAAATTTTAGAAAATGATACTTTAGTAATATTTTAATAACCTTTTTTTTTTCAATAGCACAAGATTTCAATTAAAAATCATTTAAAACTTATCAAATTATGTTTTTAAGATAAAAGATTTTTTTTTTCTTTCAAGATATAACAAGTTATTCATTTAAAGATGTAAAAAGATAAAAGATATAACTAGAACATAAAATTCAATAAATGTAATGCAATAACGTCAAGTAATAAACATTAAAAAATTAAAGTAATGATACATCCAATTTGTAACACCCCAGATGGATATTACTAGATAAAGCTTATTTTCATAAAATTTTCTTTAAGAAATTCAGACATTATAATAAGTTCCCAAGCGCGGGAAAATTTAAAACTTTTCTCGCTATAATCCATTCATATTGTCCCATCTTTATTACATGTCCATAATAGATAAAACATCATATTGTCTATTACAAAATGTAGGAAAGCATAATACATAGAAAATCCCCCATCGGTAGCCCCGCTCTATCGCTAAGCATCAGCATTCTCACCTGAATTCATATATACTCCAGCGTAACAAGTCACGTGATCATCGCCAAACACAAACACACAAACAAGAAAGGGTGAGCTGAAAAGAAAACAATATAATCATAAGATAATAAAAACTGTCCATTACCCAATCCAACTTAGTTAATTTTAGTTTGGTAATCTTGTTATCACAATATACTTCAAATCTCATAACCTATATGAGAAGATTCAACCACAAGCTTGGTCCTTAGGGATTATCATGCTCCCACGAACCTACCCGCTCGTGGTCCAACTCTATGGACCTCCCCGCCCGTAGTCCAACTCTACGAACCTGCCCGCTCGTAGTCCAACATGCGTGAACACCTACTATGAACCTCCCCGCTCATAGTAGCCTCAGGTGTGAGCTCGGAACATACGAACCTACCCGCTTGTATCACCACACAAGAGTACAACAAATACGGACCTCCCTGCCCGCATCAATCACGCATCTCACAACTCCATTACGAACCTCCCCGCTCGTAACCAATCTAGCATATCCCTGACCAAGCTGTCAAGAAAAGGAAAGAAAACAACCATGCAAATCCATCTACAAAGGACCACTGCCACTACGATTCCGCCTGGCGTTTCCCTATGAACTGTTTGGCGAACAGCTCCAGACCGCCTGGTGGTATCCCCCTCCCCCACCGCCAGGCGCCATTCCTCCCATTTCTCTTTGTCGCGTGGCTCACCGCCTGGCGGAGCTTCTTCTACCGCCAGGCGCCACACCAGTAAAAATGCTTCCCTACTGGTTTTTAACACTTCCAAGGACTTTCATACACATTCAACCATTTAATCTCACATCTAGATCATCAATTACAATCATTTACAATACTACAGTCATCAATCATCAAATTAGCAAGCATCAAATTTACTATATTGCACCTCTTTACAAGAGCACTACTTTCATATCCTAATCTTCCAACACACAGTTTATAACAGTACTCATCACCAACTTTCATATGTTCAATCTCAAACTAATATGACACCTTATCAATTATGTAATTCAAGCATTTCATATAAGCACAATTTCATACCAACAATCTGAATACGCACACAACCCTACCAAGACAGTCCTGTTGGAATACTCATTCAATTTTCTCCAGCCTACATCATATTGTTCATATATCAACCCAACCCATTTGATAACCCTCTTACATCACACAAGTACCTCATTTTATTCTAACAATCATCCCTAACTCTCATAACTTTATTTTTTTTTATTCCTCACCGCGCACCCTAACCCACTGGACATGCCAACCTGCTACTGGCTGGTCGGAATCGCCTGACGGTATATCAGGTACCGCCAGGCGGCGCATCAGTGGTTTTAGAACCATTTAGGTTCCCTCACCTCTGCAGAATCTATTATCCCTAGTTTTCCCAATTAAATTTCTCATCACAGATTCAATTACATGTATCCATACATCAACACGCACTGTTCAATTTTTATACAAACTGATTAAAGCTTCTTAGTATCATATTGCCGGTTCACACACATCACAATAGCAATCGCACATACTCCATAGGAATCAGGGGTTTACACCCAACCCCATATCCATCAGATTCTCACACACCAATTCCTAATCACCTTAATAACATATTATTTGTATCATACAGGTGCAGCAGTCCAAGCATATTCCAAAAACATTAAAAACAGATCAAATTATGCAGCTCCAGTGTGCGCCGCCTGGCGGGTCCTCGATGACCGTCAGGTGGTTCATCACAGAACCCAGAAAAATGCTGTAAAACGTTGTGTTGCCTGGCGGAGCACTCTTAGCTGCTAGGCGGTTCTGGTAGTTTTTCCAGAATTTGTGAATTTCCACGCAAAAACGATAAAATGCAACTATCAACCCACAATATCATTCCAGAATAGTAAAAATACGAATAACAAACATGAACAGCTCCCCTTACCTAATTTTTCCTTGCTCCTATAGCAATTTAATGATTGGTGCTTGTTGTCCAAAGCCTCCTCTAAAGGTATCTTCTTTAACTCCCTTCAACCCTCACTCTTTCTCTCTAACCCACGAAACTTCCATCCCCTCTCTATTTCTCTTGACTATCACCCTCTCTGACTATTTGTTTTCTCACACACTCCTTTCCCTCTCACCAATTCAGCCCAATTAAATAAAAATAAAAGAAAAATGAATTAAATTTATATTTTTAAGTTTATTAACCATTACTCTTGTTTATTGCACCTAACTGACACATCTCTACTTTCTTAGGGAATTCCTATAGTTTTCAGATTTTCCATCACCTGGCAAAAAAAAAAATATAGATAAAGTCCATTTCCTTTAACCCAAGATTCAAACCCACATCCTTCCAATCACTCAACACATGCAAACCAACAAGCCATCACATTACTCATGTCAATTTACCCATTCACATACACCTAAGCCATGTTGTTACATTCACAATATAATTGCCAAATAAAACAGAATTAAATAAATCTACTAATTATTAATTTTCATAAATTTCCTGGATCTCACATTACTCCCAACTCAAAAGAATTTTCGTCCTCGAAAATTTCACTTACCAGGGAATAAACATGGATATGATTCCTTCATAAGGTCCTCCATTTCCCACGTTGTTTCTTGGGTTGCCTCATCCCAAAGGACCTTTACCGTCCGGATCTCCTTCCCTCTCAGCTTCTTGACCTAGGAATCCACTATCCTCACCGGTCTCACATCCAATGTCAGATCATCCCTGAATTGGACATCATCAATCTCTAGCACATGGCTGGGATCCGCAATGTATTTACGTAACTGGGACACGTGAAACACATTGTGCAAGTTGGCTAGATGTGGTGGCAACGCAATTTCATAGGCTACCGGCCCGATTCTCCTGTTCATCTGATATGGCCCTATGAACTTCGACGTTAATTTCCTGGATTTGATTGCTCTCCCAATGCCTGTAGTCGGGGTGACCCGTAGGAACACATGATCCCCCGCTTGAAATTCTAGCGGCCTCCTCCTTTTATCTGCATACGACTTCTGTCTACTCTGAGTCGCACGCATCCTGTCCTGAATCAGTTTGACTTTTTCCGTCGTCTGTTGCAACAACTCCGACCCAATAGTCACTGACTCTCCATCCTTATACCAACATAGTGGGGTTCTTCATATTCTTCCATATAATGCCTCGTAAGGCGTCATTCCAATGCTTGAGTGGTAACTGTTATTGTAAGTAAATTCCACTAAGGGAAGTACTTCACTCCAACCACCCAAATGGTCCAATACACATGCCCGAAGCAGATCTTCTAGTGACTGAATTGTTCTTTCTGATTGACCATCCATTTGAGGATGATATGCAGAACTCATTCTCAATTGAGTTCCTAGCGCTGCTTTTAAACATTGCCAGAATCGTGAGGTGAATCTCGGGTCACGATCTGACACTATACTTGCTGGAACCCCATGTAATCTTACGATCTCCCGAATGTATAACTCTGCGAGTTTATCCATCAACATCCTCAAATTGATTAGTAAAAAGTGCGCACACTTGGTGAGTCTGTCAACTATTACCCAAATGGCATAATGTCCTTTTACAGATCGAGGTAGGTGAGTCACAAAATCCATAGAGATACCATCCCACTTCCACTGGGTATCTCCAGCGGTTCTAGGGTACCTCCTGGCCTTTGGTGCTCAATTTTAGCCTTCTGACACACTAGACAGGCTGCCACAAAATCCGCCACATTTGTTTTCATCCCAGGCCACCAGAATGACTCCTTGAGATCCTTGTACATTTTCGTCATACCCGGATGGATACTGAGGCGACTCTTATGTCCCTCATCCAGAACCCTCCTTCTCAGTCTCCAATTTCCAGGCACACAAACCCGATCACGGAATCGTAAGATACCATCAGCCCCCATCTTGAATTCCTTTCCTTTCTTTGTACCCAGCCATCCAACAATCTATTGTAACTCAGCATCATTCACCCGCCCTTCTCGAATCTCTTCTAGGAAGGTGTTTGTAACCGTTAACATACTGCACCGGATATGATCAGAATCCAGTTGTAATGCCAAATTCATATCGTGTAATTTCTCTATTAGTTCCAATTCTTTCACCATTAGTGAAGACATATGTACCCACTTCCTGCTCAAGGCATCGACTACCACATTAGCCTTGCCTGGATGATAGAGGAGCTCAAAATTGTAATCTTTAAGATACTCCATCCACCTCCTTTGTCTCGTGTTAAGTTCTTTCTAATCAAATGAATACCTCAAGCTCTTATGATCACTAAAGACTCGGAATTGGGAACCATATAAGTAATGTCTCTAAGTCTTGAGTGCAAAAACTACTGCAGCCAGTTCTAGATCATGGGTGGGATAGTTCTTCTCGTGAATCTTCAACTGTCGAGAAGCATACACCATCGCCCTTTTATCTTGCATTAATACATATCCCAACCCGTAGTATGATGCGTCACAATACACTTCAAACGCTTGAGTCGTATCAGGAATAGCCAATACCAGGTGTAAGACCCGTAGAATTTAATTAATTAAATAAATAATTAATTAATAAATACGGGAGGGGTAATAATTATGACATTAAATTATGGTTGGTATGATGTGGAAAGGTGTTAGCTCATGTGGTTGAGAGCACTTTGATTGTGTGAAAGGACTTGGGATCGAGTCCTATGCATGACACTTTTTGTGTTATTATTATTATTTCAATCTATGAAAGCATGTTCTGTTATGATATGATGCTTGAATTGTGATGGTTAGCATGAAACATGATTGGTTGAAGTGGTTATGCACTTGAGTGGTAACAAATGGGTCATGGGTTCAAACCTTGGAAATTCTAAATGGAACTTATGCTTATTTTATTTTTGCTAATGGTGACTTTAGAGGGAAATGGGAAAGGTTAACAGAAACCATGGGAAGCAGTACGGCCAAGGGGGGCTGCATTCACCATTCATGATGAGAGATGGATGGTTATTAAAAAGTAAATGAACTTAAATTCGTTTTAATGTTTTGGGTAACCTAAAGTACTAGTTTAAAAGGAAAAAGTTGGAGTTTAGGCAAGGTTTTGGCAAGCCTGAACTTAGACTCAGAAAAACAGAGACAAGGGTGAGTGAGAGGGGTCTGACGTGAGGGAGTTGAAGGCAGAATTGAGAGAAACCGAGGTTGGCTATTGGTGATCAAGGGAGAGCTTCATCAATTGTTCAAATTTAAGCTAAGGATCCAGGTTAGGGGAGCTGGACTCCGCTGTTTTATTTTAAATAATGATAATATGTGATGTATGATAAATTGAATGTCTATCTACTGTTGTATTCACGAATTTCTATGTTTTTGGAAAATTTCCAGAAACCGCCTAGCGGGTGATGAACCACCGCCAGGCGACTCATCTGTTTTAAGCTGGTTTTGGGGTTCTGGAAGGGAAACCGCCTGGCGGCACACTCCCAGCCGCTAGGCAACGCATGGGGTTCTTATCGTTTCTGGGTTTTGGGATGAAGGGCCTGGCGGTGTTGATCCATCTGCCAGGCGACGCAAGCGTTAGGTCTCGAATTTGATAATTTTGGGGTTCTGGGTGATTTCCAAACGGGGAAAACTCTAGGATAAGTCATAGAGAATAATTGGATGTCGAAATTCTTGTTGAATGCTGTGATATAAAAGCTTAATCGAATAGAACAGTACAACTAGGTATTAAGGTTGAAAGATTGGGAAAATTTGGTACTGTAAAGTGCAGGTGAGTGGAAATTCTGAAAGGAAAATTTATGGAGAAGGTACAGTCGGATAAGGGGTTTTATATACGTGAAATTGTGAGGTCTGGGTGGAGTCTGGAGTCCGGATGGTGTATTGCAGAAATCTGGAAATTTCCAGAACTGATGCACCGCCTGGCGGCACGGAGCTTGCCGCCAAGCGACGACGATGGTAGTGCAGGAGTGGCGTTTTTCTTGGTTGAGGGAGAAAGCTGAAGGTTAAAGGAAGTTTTGTATGACAATGAGTTCAGTTAGAAGACAATTGGGGTCATTGGAGATAGAGAGTTTTATGAAATGAAATTTACCTAGATGGTGGGTAGGTTATGTGAAAAGGAGTACGTGAGAATAACAGAGAACCAAAGTAAATTAGATCCTGATATGAGTTAAAATTGATGTGATGGTAATACGTGATTTTGAGTTAAATAAGTTAGAATGCTGTTTTATGTTCGACAGATTGAATTGTGAAAACGTAAGGGTAATTGGTACTCTCAAGTTAGAGATTTAGGACAAGGATGTTGAGTTGTAATGGTGAATTATATTAACCTTGGTGACATTTTACTTTGTTTTTGGGGAAATTGAGTCATATAGTCTGGCTGGACTGTCTGGAACTCGTTCTGTGCAGCTACTGGTATGGCGCCTGGCGGCAGGGTTGAGACCGCCAGGCGATAGTCATCAACACCCAGGGCCACTGGAGGGAGTGGCGCCTGGCAGAGAGGTAGATTCCGCCAGGCGGACGGAGCAGTGACAGTGGGGAACGAAAGCATCGGCGCCAGGCGGTAGTGAATGACCCGCCAGGCGGTCGCGACTGAGGTTACATGTTTTGACGCACTTGGCGCTTGGCGGTACGCGACACCCGCCAGGCGATCTGGGAGCTAGTAGCGCTTGGCGGTACGTGTTTCCCCGCCAGGCGATCTATACTGCTGCAGCTTTGAGTTTTCATTATGAATTTGTGATCTACAGTGTGTCTAGTGATGCTTTAAGGGTGAGATTGCTGATGTTCCTTGAGTTGTGGCTCGGAACGTATCCTTTGAGTTGTGGCTCGGGATAGGGGTTAAGCACGTGGTATTCCTTGAGTTGTGGCTCGGAATAACATCTCTTGAGTTGTGGCTCGGGATGGCAGATGGACACGAGGAACCCTTGAGTTGTGGCTCGGATTGGCGAGTGTTGCCGGTGTGAGTGTGCTGGTTGTGGCTAGTACGGATGGGTCTAGATGGATTGCCCTCCTCAGTTGTTGGCTGGCGAGTTTGGTAGTCTTGGGACGATACAGACCATGTTCGTATAAGGGAACTCTACCTGGCGTTGCGGTGTATGATCCGTAGCATGTTTTCCCGCACGTGCTCTATCGGTTGTGGCCGATAGGTATGGAAGCAAGTCACCTTGAAGTAATCCTTAGACGTTGTAGAACACGAATATTCTGATTGGAGGTCAGATGGTAGAAATTAAAGAACTGGGCAATGTGATATGTTTATGTTATGTACGATATCTTGTGTTTATATGCTTATGTTTCTGTAACTTTATACATGTGATTTAATTGTTAAGCTCACCCTATCTGCTTGTGTGTGGCGATGATCGTGTACGCGGTACACGGGAGCAGATGTTGGTGATGCAGGTGGCTCTGGTGCAGCCTAGTCGCGAAGAGGGGATTGAGTTGGGGAAACTATTACGTTTATTTACTTGTTTTTGAAAACATATGTAAACCCTGACGGGTGACTTGATAATATTGTGGATTTTGGTTTTGTAATGAATGTTGTACACTTTATTCGCCCATTTAATAAAGTTTTAAATTTTCCCGCGTCTTGGGAAAATGAGGTATTATTAAACGCAAGATTTTATTTATTTCATTCATTTAATTATAAATCAGTAATATCCTGGCGGGATGTTACACCGGGGCTGTGGTCAGTCTCTTCTTCATCTCTTCAAAGCATGCCTCACACTGTTCCGTCCATGAGAAGGGTTTGTCCTTTCGTGTGAGTTGTGTTAAAGGACTTACCATTTTGGAGAACCCTTCTATAAATCGCTGGTATTACCTAGCCAATCCTAGAAAACTTCTCACCTCTGTCACCGTCTACGGCCGTTCCCATTTCAACATGGCTTCTATCTTTGCAGGGTCGACTGCGATACCATGAGCTGAGATTACATGCCCAAGAAATTGGACTTCGCTCAGCCAAAACTCACATTTTGATAATTTCCCATACAACTTATGTTCCCTGAGTATTTCAAAACTACTCTTTTTCTTTGACTGAGCTCTCATCATGAAATAGGTAGCTCCCTGTCTCAGTTCTTTCATGGCTTCTTGAGATGAAATCAATTTTACCCCTTCAGTTTCTGGGAATATCAATTTGCGCCGTCCACAATCCATTACCACATGGTGATTGGACAGCTAGTCCATCCCCAATATCACATACAAATCCTCCAACGACAAGCAGATGAGGTTTACGTTGAACCTACGGCCCGCCACTTCGATCGAGCATCCATCATAACTAGTACTGGTTGTAACTTGCCCAGACGTCGGTGTCGAGACTACTAGCTCGTACCCTAAGTCATGAACCTCTAATCCCAACCTCCCCACACATGTATTGGAAATAAAAGAATGCGAAGCTTCCGAATCAAAAAGTACCCATACATTCTGACCCATCATTACACACGTATCTTGTATAAGATTACCTACTCAGTTTGCCTTGGCGCTAGTCAGCGCAAACACTCTCCCTACTGCTCTTGGCCTCACTGTAGAAGGCAATTGTGGTCGTGGCTCTGCGACCGTCATCTTATTAGGGCACCTGTCTGCAAAGTGGCCGGGTTGATCACACACAAAACACTTCCGCCCCCCTCCACTACTCCCTGCGTTACGAGCAAGTTTGGGGTAGTCTCTTTTTGAATGTGCTCCCCCACACTAGAAACACTTCAACCCTGATGACGACGTCTGAGGTCGGTTATAAGGCTTCTTCTAGTGTCTAGCCTCCACAACATTCCTCTGTGGTCTGGCTACGCGACTAGGCCCCATATCTAATTATTCCACACTTTTTGCTTGTTCCACCAAAAGAGGAAATTCTCTGATCCTGAGTGGCACTAGAACTATGAGCAATTCATGTCGTAGACCCCTATCAAATTTTCGACAACGCCATTCCTCTGTGATATTTTGTGTGTAAAACCACGCCAGATATTCAAATCAGTTAACGTAAGCCTGCACGGTCATATTGCCCTGTTGTAAAGTCAAGAACTCAGCTTCCCTCTCATGCTTAGCACTATCTGGAAAATATTTTTCCAGGAATCTCCTTTTGAAATTCTCCCAGCTCACTTCCTCCTCCCTAGTT
>Ga0214544_1010301_pt1 | contig 13874 bp, 3 predicted proteins | sample CNSS3metaG_FD_160074 | JGI IMG/M metagenome (GOLD analysis project Ga0214544, IMG submission 160074) | Root nodule microbial communities from cowpea collected in UCLA plant growth center, Los Angeles, California, USA - CNSS3 | ecosystem: Host-associated > Plants > Roots > Nodule | place: USA...
CAGCTTTTCCCTTTTTAAAAAAAAAAAAAAACCGGCACGATGGAGGACGACTTCACCTTTAATGTTGTCCTCTACCTCGACGATTTGACCCTATTTTGCAAAAAAAAAAGTCAACAGAACCCATTTTTACAAATTTGAATTTAAAAGAATCCCTAAATACAAGAAAAGTATATTTTGTGAAATGAAGGTTTTGTTTTAGTTCAACAATATTGTTCAAAATCTGAGTTCTTCAAATTTTGAGTTATTCGTGAAACTTTGAAGTTTCACTGCCAAGACAAAAAAAAAAAGGCAGAAATTAATAGGAACTTGAACACTGGATTCAGCTGAAATCCAAAATGGTAGACACGGATAAGTTTGCAGATATTGAGTAGCTATTACCTTCATAAATACTTCCCTCTTTGTCTTTTCAAACTTCCTGTAATATTTCACTGTTCTTGGTTCTGGTTTACAAGTTCAACAAATAAACTTTATACTTAGAACAGACCGCAACCATTAACGCTCAAAGAAGAAAGCAAGAAAAGTTAGTGATCCCAAATTGTTACTAACAAACAAGGATGGATTTGTATCTGAATTACATGTAGCAGGAAATGATCATGATAAAAACATTAACAGAACCACAACATATATTCCAACAGGACCAATAACGGAAGCACGAAAACACTTTGATTCAGCCATAAAAACTCAATCTTAATTACCAGTGTTCGCATGGTGGGTTCATCCATTCTCAGTTTCCTGTCATCTTTTTTGTCGGCATTCTTTATCTATAAAGCTTTGACCTGTTCAAGAAGAAAAGAATTAAAATTAATTTATATAAATTATTTTATTAAAGTTTTACCATATAAATATTAAGTATTTTAAATTTTAAAATAAAATATATTTATCTTCTTCTTTATAATTTACATGCAAAACTCATATTTACATGTTTTCTAACTTTTATTTTGAAATATTTTTTAAAAGAAAAACATTAAAACAATACGAATTGAATGAAGTGAAACATCCAAGTTAGTTCTAGGAAAAATACTTATTGATGTTTTTCTTTTGTAGGACACAAGATAAAATGTTAAGAAACATATTATTTAAAGATTATGTTCTTTCAAAATTATTTAATAATTTACCCTTCTCTATGTAACTAAGTGTGTCTCTTAGACATAAGTTGCCAAGCGATATTATATTGAGTTCCCTTTCACGTACATGTTTAAAATCCCATGATTGGAATGGGTCAATTAGATAGAAGGCTAATTGAAGCCTGTAAGTATCAGGCCTAATGGGCTAGTTGCATTTGGAAGCCTGTCTCACGATTGGGTTCATTTCTCTGCCCAAAGAGCGAACTTATTTATTGGAACTGTGTACAGGGCCCAATTTTGCGAAAATTGCAAAGCCGACTTCCGAAATTTCAGGCCAGATAAAGTGTTTTTTCTATTTGTATTGGTGAAAGAACTCTTTATCAAAGTAAATCTCAAGGAACTCAAATCTAGTAATATTACTGTTCCAAACATATATTCATATTTAATTTGAATATTATTTTTAAAAAATATAATTAATTTTTTTTATAAATTTAAAAAGTTAATTAATAGTAGATCTGTGCATTTCGGTGTATTTTTGTATGTTAAAACAATCATAACATTTTCTTTTTCAAAGGAACTGTATCTTTCTATTCATAATATGTGTTTTGGATAAATAAAATATAAATTATTATATATATATATATATATATATATATATATATATATATATTTAGTTTAAGTTAATATTATTAACAGAATGATTATTTTTAGTTGTGATTTTGCAGTAAAGTTTTTTGAAAATAATTAGTCTAGAAAATTCTGTTATTGTTGGAGAGATTATCTGTCAAATTCAGTTTTGAATAAAAAGAATATATAAGAAATGGTTTATTAAAGTAAAAATAAACTAAACAAATGTACAATGAACATGTATTCGAAACATAATTATTTAAAAATAAAAAGTAGATTCCGTAGGTAATAAAAGACTGTGAGAGGCCAAAGAAATTATTTATGAGATATTTCAAGAAAATTTCACTGCAAATACATAGGAAATATTTAATTCCAAATACATAAGAAATTTTCATAAATCTAAAAGTAAAAAATATGAAACAAGATCAATATAATTTTACCTGTTAATTTTTTAAAAGTTTTTTTTGAAAGAAGAGATGATGATATGATTGTATTGGCAATGGATTATTGGACGACGCGGCGGTTTGCATTGCTAAGTGCGAAGGCACGCAACGTAACTTTAATGCACACGCCATCCTTGTGTTACCAATATTCTCTCTTTCTCTCTCTTATTATTCAATTCAGAGAGGTTTAAATGCACTTCACGTGCTTCATCCACTCAGTTCCGATCCCCTTCACGTGCCTTTCATGAGTGGGCCCACACGGCTTATCGTCTTCAAAGCTTAAGATGAATGATCTAGATCAAGACACGTGGAGAGGTGAGTTCCAAAATGAGGCACGTGTGAATAAGTGTGATGCTTGGAAACGTGTTCGATAGAAGCCTCACTGTTTGCGTGACGCTCCAGCTGGCTGGCACCGCACACCGTTCTGTTCTTTTCACGCGCCACCAATGCATCTCATCTTAGTGTGGTGATGAAATCAAAGCCTTTATCCAGTATCTGCCAAAATCACCATGTGATTTTTTTAACCGTTTTCCACTTGCCCAACCATGTTTCTTAAAAAAAAAAACATTTTTTTTTCTTTTTCTTATACGATACTATGTACTATTTTAAAAGAAAATCATTCCATATTTAAGTAAAAAATTGCAGTACTCATTCCAAATTCCAGTACATCATAAGATGTATTTTCAAAATTATTGATAGAAATTGATTTTCTTTTTTATTTCTTTTACCTATACTCCTAACAACTCTTGCTAACATGATCCATTTTAAATCATTAGTAACACTACTAAAATAAGCTCACATATTTCATATTTAACAAGATTCTTTGATTGCTTATACGCTAATTAAGCTAAATTCTAAAATCATATTGGTTTAATTCTTAACTACGTGTACAATTTCTTCACTGAAAACATCAAATTTATTTCAGTATTTTATATTGCTCCGGCAGAATAACTTTTTATGCTGTTAGCAGATACGTGAGCGTTGAGTGCACAGAAAATATATACACTCCATTTTAAATATACAACCAATTAATTATTTATTTCAATTTTTAAAAGCAATTTATTGGGTGCTGATTAATCTTTATTGTTCTAAAACAAGTATAGTTATTTGAATCATTTGATTCTATAAATTGCAACTAATAAGTTTAATTAGGAACTTCAGTTTCAGTTTAATTTTCGAGGCACTAATTTGATAATTTCACTAATATATTTATAATTAAAACTGTAAACACAAACAAATATTTAATATTTTAACTTTTAAAATTCAAAGGCAATAATATTTTTTTTCTAACAGCAAAAAAAAAAAACAAGGGTCAATACGGGTCTCCATCAATATAATCTGTTTCGGTACTTAACTTCAAAGTATACGAATTAAATATAAAAAAGAACACCAACAACTTCAGTTTTGGGTGACTTTTAGCTTTTGTTAGCCTTGTGTTCCACTCAAATTAGAAGCGCAATGAGGTATATTGCGTTTTTATCTTGAGAATTCTAAAGAAACCAAAATGTGTACAATTTCCTAGGAATCATCTTTTGTTTAACTTTTGACATCATTGTTTGATAAATTAATGTTTTTGAAGGGTTTGGTTGTTTTTCTTTTGATTAATTAAGGTTTGGAAACAGCATGCAGCACTTGGTCAAAACCGCTTTTACTTTCTTGGTGATCACACTTGTCTTTACATGGTATAATAGTAACAGACCCATCAGAGAAAGAGGGAGACGAGTGAAAGTTTTAAAATAATTGAAAGATAACAAAATCCAGTACAAGTTTTTATTGTTACAAAACTTCACAACAATATAAAATGATAGGTTGGCCTCTGACCCAAACATTAGAGTATACAAAAAAACTCTTGTTAGAAGAAATCAACTCTGTAGTTGGATCCTACTAATGTGAGTCACACAGGTTTAGTCTCTTGAATACATAACAGAACTTTATTCTGATATCTTATAGATTTAATAACACCTGGAGAAAATGTCTTCAACAAAAACATCGAATCTAAACCTATCAATCTCAATTTATTTTATTGGGAGTAGTTAAAATAAAATATATGATACAAATTTTGTTTGAATATTTGTTTTTGTTAGAATTCTCAAATACATCAGAAATAATTTTAATTTAAAGTACATAAGTGAATATGAATTTTGTCTTGTGACTCAGTTTTAGGAAGTTTTATGAGATTGAGTTAGATTTAAAATTTATATTTAATCATGAGTTATATAGATATCGAGAGATTGTTCTTTTATATATAACATTAGTTTTACACATACAAGACATTTGATATAACTTTTAACCTAAAACTTTAAGGCAATAGTGTTATGGATCTTTATTTTTATATAATGTTTAACTTTGTCTATTCTATCTAATATGAAACTTTGACTCACAATTATATTATTTCAAACAATCTTCCCTCAAGGACGAGTCTCCTATTTTTTTCTTTTTTTCTTCTTTCTTTTGTTATGGTTATGCGGTCAATTACTCCGATAACCTTCTTTTTTATGTTATATTTATACTATCAATCACTCGTCGATTTTTATATTAATGTTGGAATTATATTATATTATATGTATTATAGATAATAAAAGTATATAACTAAATGTAAGTTCATCTTACAAATCACATATTCGTAGGATTAAATTAAATTTAGAGTTTAACTTTTAATATTTTTTAATTATAAAAAAGAAAAATAAAATAAAATAATTTTATAAATGAAAAGTAACTTAATGCACGTTACCTTTCTTGCTTCTTGTTTGCAACTGTTTGTAGGTAGAAGACCCTAGCAACCACATGACGCAGATAATGATGTGGAGGCCTTCATACTCACTCTCCTGCAAATGCTCCTTTATCCAAACATTTGCAATGCCTCACTCAGGTTAACTTCAACACATTATCTTAAAATATGTTACCGTTTCAAACCGAAAGAGAATACTTCCATATGAACCATAAAAGAAAAAAAACATTTTTTTTTTGTCTCATAAGTATATGTTTTCTACATTTAAACTATTAAAAATAACTTTTTGGGCGTGTGTTTTTATTAGCTTTTCCAGTGTATTTTAGAATCATAATAGGTAAAATATGATCAAGTTATAATTTAAACTTATTTGTAAAAACTAAATGCTTATTCCTTTTTCATTTATTTTAATTGTTTTACCATCAATTAAACCAATTATTGTAACTAAATGTAAAAACTTTAACGTACGTACATGTATTTTTCTTTAAGATTAAAAACATGTTATTACTATATTTTATTTTTATTATCATTTAAATGGTTTAATCTAACTTTTTTTCGTAATCATTTCCAACACCGTTACTTGAATTTTAATATTTTTAAAAAATATCAGTGGTTAATAATAATAATAATGATCTTAAATTTAAAAAATATAATTTATATATTCAAACCGTTTATTTATCACATATTTGAAAGTTCTATTTATTATATATCTTATCATACAATAAACATGTATACTATACCATATATAGGCTAAAATAATATTTGTTCAACGATTCTTCTGCCCTCAAATATAAAATACATAGCAGTATTTAAATGCTTTCTTTTCAATCAAACGTGGATAAATGAATAAAAAACGTGGATAAGAAAATTTGACAATATGTTCCATTTAATTAAATAATAAGAAAAAAAAGGGTGTTGAGGGCAGGAGGCATGGTTTGATAATTGTTGCATACTAACTATGGTAAAGTGAGAAAGGTAGGTTGACCTAACCATGGTTTAACGTTTTGCGTTTTGCAGTTAGAAGTTGTAGAGACTATAGCAGAGTGTAACCTGCATCTTTCAATTCTCTCTCTTCTCGTGTGTTTCTCCTTCTCTACCCTTCGTGCCTTGCTCCCTCTTCCTTCTCCTTTTCTCCAATTTTCACATTCCGTTACCAACCAAGCAACAAAACACTCTTTTCTTTTCATTCGGTGGCGACACACCTCCTTGTCTCTCCTTTTGTTTCCTTCCACTCGCAGTTTTTTCCGAATGTGTGTTTCCCCTCACAACTTTCCTTTCTCGTCCAGTTTTGTCTCCCCTTTCCCAGCTTAACCTCATAACTGAATCCCACTTCCTGTTTCTATCTTTGTCTCTCTGTTTTTCTTTTGGCTTTGGTCGGCGAAGCCCAAATCTCAAAGATCTGAGAGCGCCTTCATGAGATGGAAGCGGACAGACAGTTGCATTTCGGTTATTAAAGGAGGTTCGTGGTGTTCGATTGAGGGCGTTGAAAACTTGAGATAATTGGTTGGTGGGTGGTAGTTTTAATTTGTTTAGGAGATGAAGATTGACGCGGGGTTAGGGCGCGTGGTGTGGGACGAGGGGGAGAAGGCCATGGTTGGGGCTGTTCTTGGTGGTAGAGCTCTGGAGTTCTTAACGACAAACTCCGTGTCGAATGAGAGTGTTTTAATGGCGGTTGGGAGCGACGAGGGACTTCAGAACAAGCTCTCGGATCTGGTGGAGCGTCCCAACGACTCAAATTTCAGTTGGAATTACGCGATTTTCTGGCAGCTCTCGCAGTCGAAATCCGGTGACTGGGTTCTGGGTTGGGGAGACGGGTGCTGCAGGGAACCCAACGAAGAAGAGGAGAGTGCGGTGAGAGGAAAGCTGAGGCTTCTTCGCGTGGACGAGGAGATGCAGCAGAGGATGAGGAAGGGGGTGTTGCAGAAACTGCACACTACTTTTGGAGGTTCGGATGAGGACAATTACGCCTTTGGCCTCGATCACGTGACCGACACCGAGATGTTCTTCCTTGCTTCCATGTACTTCTCTTTCCCTCGGGGGCATGGTGGCCCAGGTAAGTGCTTCGTTTCCGGGAAGCATTTATGGCTGAAATCTATTTCTGATTACTGCGTGCGGTCTTCCTTGGTTAAATCCGCTGGAATTCAGACCATTGTTATGATCCCTACCGATTTGGGAGTGGTGGAGTTGGGTTCTGTGAGAGTATTACCCGAGAGTTTTGAACTCGTGCAGGCCGTTAAAGCTGTGTTCTCCACGCAGTGTTCGCCGTACCCTGGGGTGAACGTGAGCGCCGGTGGGAACGCCGTTTTTACCGGTTTGGCAATTGGGGATGGTAGTAAGGTAGATGGCGGAGTTCCAATTCCCAAACTTTTTGCAAACGCATCTGGCAATCGGACGCATTTCAGAGAGAAACTTGCAGTTAGAAAAATGGATGATAACAGGCCTTGGGCAGGCCATGGCCTCCCCAATGGGAACAACCTTAGCAACAATCCGAATGCAAGGAATGGTCTTCATGTTCCGGGTTGGGCAGTGAATTCGGGCGTCAGACAGGGTGGTCCTGTTGAGATTTTTGCTTCGAGGGCATCCTCGAGCAGTGTTGCAGCGGAGCTGGCTAATGGTGGTAGACAGGATTTCAGGCTGGGCAACGGCTATCAAGCTCAAAGGCAGGTGCAAATGCAAATTGATTTTACCGGAGCCACTTCTAGGCCCTCTCATGTGAGACCGGTTGTTGGTGATTCAGAGCTTTCTGATGTTGAGGCCTCTTGCAAGGAGGAGCAACCCAGTGTTTTGGATGAAAGGAAGCCCAGAAAGCGGGGTAGGAAACCTGCTAATGGAAGGGAAGAACCCCTGAATCATGTGGAGGCCGAGAGGCAGAGACGTGAGAAGCTCAACCAACGGTTCTATGCATTGAGATCTGTGGTCCCTAATATCTCCAAGATGGACAAAGCTTCGTTGTTGGGCGATGCCATTGCCTACATCAACGAGCTTCAGGCGAAGGTCAAGATCATGGAGACTGAAAGAGAGAGATTTGGAAGCACCTCGAAGGATGGATCAGTTTTGGAAGCTAACTCAAGATCTGAAAATAAAAATCAAGAGAAAGAAGCTCCTGACGTGGATATTGAAGCAGCTCAAGATGAGGTAACTGTAAAGGTGAGTTGTCCTTTTGATACTCACCCTGTTTCCAAAGTAATTCAAACACTCAGAGAGGCACAAATCAGTGTTGTAGAATCAAAACTTGCTGCCGCAAATGATACTGTTTTCCACACATTTGTAATTAAGTCCAAAGGACCCGAACAACTTACAAAGGACAAGTTGATTGCTGTTTTTTCCCCACCAGAATCCAACCCATTGCAGCCATTGTCATCAGTTGGATAACAAAGGAACTGCAGTTTAGCAGTTTAGCATAGGCAATAGGGATTCATACATAGAGAAAAACCGATTTCTAAAGCTTCCTCAGAAATTTTTGTTACACCGGGAGGATCTAAAAGTACAAGCGGTGGGAACTAGAGTAGTAGAATAATAGTTCCCATTAACCATGTAGGCAGCCATTTTATGTTTTGTCTATAGTGTATACACATCAGAAATATTGTTCCTGTTATGTCAATTATTTTATTTAGTTTAACCAATTTAGTTGTTATGGGTAAAGAGTTTGTTTATATGTCTGATATCATGTTTTTAAGGTTTTCTTTTTCACTCTTGTCCGAGGGGAGAGTATTAGTTAATTTTTTGATTTTTTTTTTATATTGTTTAGATGTGTTCTTTCTTACTAGAAACACATATAATTGTAAATCGTTTTTATTCTGTATGTTTTAAGTTGTTTTTCCCTTCATAAGTATTCAAGTACACTTGTTTCTCTGGTTTTGGTTTTGTGTTTTATTCGTTATCCTGGAGAGTTTGTCTTTCCTGTCTTTCCAATCTCCACGAGGACATAAATAATAATAATAATCTGAAAGAGTGACATCGGAGAACTTAAATGCTTTATTTACTATGAGCTTGGACATAAGGTGAACCTTCATTATTTGGTTGACTAGTGGCAGTGTAGAGATAAGAAACTGAACATTTATGCAAAGTGAGTGGATTGTATTTTGTGGTACAAGTTGCACTTAATTTGTTTGATTTTGTTTCGTTCCCCACTCACTTTATCTGCAACCAAATGAGTCCGAATATTTGATGCACATGAAAAGGAAGAAAAGTATTGCCATATTGGTACTGCTCTTAAATTCTTGACCGTTCCTTTGTTATTACTACCTTTCTATGGAAATCGAGGTATCTCTATTTCATGTACAGAAAGGAACATTAGGCTAAAAGGCTATCTAGGAAAAAAAGAAAAAAAAATAAGGAAGCTAAACTTGTCCTATTTATTTTATTAATATTCCCGGGCAGGAAATAAAATATACGAAAACACAAGTACCGTTCTGCAAAAATAATAATACTAGCATATAGCATAGCATTGTGTTGAGTGGTCCTGCATCATAGGTGTCGGTGTCCCTGTTTTGAAATTTGATATTTTGGAAAATGTTCACGTGCTAAGGTACTTTTGCTAATGAGTTCTGCAATGACAACAATCATGTGGTGCATGTGTTGCCTTTCTAAAGTGATTGAAACTTGCAACTTGGAAAAAATAAAAACAAATAACAAATAAAAGAAAATTGATTAAAAAAAGAACAGTTGTGTGACTAAACGCAGCGTCCAGCCACCCTCAACAAACCCCATTCGTGTTTCTTTCCACATGAGCAGTGACTTCTGTTTATACGGATGGTGATGAAATCACGACCCGTACGTAGTACCTATCTCACTATTAGTGTGTTAGACTGGGTTGAAAAAATTACGCATAATTAATGATTTTGAGTCTGATTAAAAAAAGTTAACCCATAATTTACCAACAAGAACCATGTTCACACTTCGGTGTCATTAAGTGATATTGATTAGTACGTACAATACTTAAATTAAATGTTGTTTGAATAATAGTTCACTGTGATTTAAGTTTAGGAGAATTTTCACAAGAAACACATGTAACTTAGATTCTTCCTATAATTATCTCTCCCATCATCCACAAGTGCATGTATAAGTATACATATTATAGTTATATCTATCAAAACTGATAAAAATTAAACAAGCACATGCATAGATTATATAATAACAAATTCACATTACTTCTTCACAAGGTCTATTTTTAGATTACTTCTTTCTTTCTCTATCTCCAAATATACGTTAGTTTATTATATTGTGAGATTTTACAATATTTTTAATCACAAAAGCACATATTAAGTTCCTACAACCAGTATCTGTTGAGATACAAAATTAGGAGGCACATTGATTTGTAAAATTCTCATCTATTTTTCTTAGGAAAGTGCTATCTCCAAATCTTGTCGGTAATTACAACAGATATATAGAAAGAGGCAAGTCAAGTGTTGCCACCCAAGTCATCAACTTTGTGACAGTAAGATGTTTTACTGCTACTGCATCACAGAGTTGCAGATCTCTGATCTTTTAACTTTTGAGAGTAAATCCAACCCTTCAAGATCTAAGAGGGGTTAGAATAAAAATGAAGTGGCCATATGAACATTTTGGAGACACATGACTAATAACATAGTAATGAGCAGTTGTAGCCATTTACAAAGAGCTTATATTCTGCATTTGGTGAGTGGAATCTTACTTCTTGGCCATTCATGTATATATGCCCCACTAAAATTTCTCTCTTTGCTAAAAAAAAACCTTCTTCAATGTTGCACTTATAGAAATAGGGATAAGAATTTTTGTGTAATCTATCTACACTATGAATTATGCAGGATCTCCAAATATGCTAACTGTGAGATTAGCAGAACCAGTATATTGATACAATTGGGCTTGGAAAAGATTTCTCTTCCTTATACCTGTTGATCTTCTAATGTCAATAACTGTTTTTCTAGTTAGACATGTCATTGTCACATAGTATAACTTCGGTAGCAACACCTAACTTCTATCTTCTCACATGTCTGATATATATTTTGACAAACTTTTAGCATGTCATATTTCAGTATTTCTCTCTCTCTCTCTCTCTATATATATATATATATACAAACTTTAATAAATTGTACATGACATACCTTATTGCACTCATCAATATAAACAAGTAGGAGACAAACTTGAATAACTATATAATGAGCAACACTGTCCAAGTTTAAAACATATAAGTACGTGCAGCTGAACAGTGGATTACTTATATTATTATAATGAAAACTTTGCATATAAAATGTAAGTACTAAGTAGTCCTAGGAACAAGACATGGGGAGCTGAAACATGCATAGTATTATTGTTGTCATTGTTACACGTACATGAAGAGTAACCTGAAACAAGAGAAAATGTGAGGAAATAAGGATCGAAAAGGCAGTGGTCGTAACTGAACTTGGTCGTTGCCCATACCTCAAGTGGCAGCAACATAGCCTTTATTCCACTTTGGATGATGATTCTAATCTTCAATGTTTAAAGCATCCTTGTCCTTTCTCTTTGGGGGTGGTGAAGGATTAGTTGTATGGATGGGATGTGGGGTTGGTTTTGTGTAATAAAATCTGAAATAGAAAACATGCCATGTGTGGTGGTGGTCACTGCTCTATCAATATATGTCCCTTTTTTTTTTCTGCATGCATATCCACATTAACTTCAAAAGCAAGGTGTGGGATCCATATCCATCCAAAAACAAAGATATAAACTGAGAAAATAATGTTTGATTCCATATGAGGAAGGAAAGTGGGTATGATTGACCTCATAAGCTCCTTCACAAAACCACACGTTAGGCTGTCCCATCCAGTTTAATTTGGTTCCATGGTTGCTTCAAATTCAATGGTGAATGCATGTCTCTACCACTGATTTAGATAATCAAAATAATTGGACTTCAAATTATATATCCTCACTACTATGACGAGTTAAACGAGGAACATTACTCGCATGTGTTTCTTATTTTTCTTCGTTTTAATTTTTGGGATAGGTAGCACCTAACCTAACCCACTCCTTCATCTTCTTTTTGTTACTATCTCTTAAAAAAGTCAGTTGTGTAGGAAAAATATCATTGTCAAAATTTTCTTAAAACTTCATAAACGTAGATATTTTGTGGGCACGAAAGCAAGTTGTTAAGTTTCACAATCAACTTCAATCCAAAGCAATTAAACAAGTAGGGTCTTATTTGCAATTTTGTAGAAATTAAGCATGAACTTAAATATCAAGAAAATAAATATGCATTTGTTGTTGTTGCTAATAATAAAAGTAATATCAAAGACCATATTTACTTACTATTACCATTTCTTATCCAATCCAATTTGATGTGTACCTTTAAAGTGTTTCTGAAATCATAAAAAAAGTCAAAGGATTTTCTTCCTGCATCGTCGTGTTTTCTTGGTGCATCCATTGTCTTATTGAAATGATTTAGTTGCTTTATATTAGAAAATGATTTAAAACTCTAGTTTCGTTTCAGGCTTTCTGTCATCTTTCAAATTTATATTTCAAATTGTACAATTCAAACTATAGAAATACATTATGGATATCCGTAATTGAATTTAACAATTTATAATGTATAAAATAAATATTTTTAAATTTTAAATTGTATCATCTAAAATATCACAGATTACACAATTTAAAACTACAGTCAAAATACGGAAAAAATATTAGACTATCATTTTCTATTAGTTACAACAAGGGTTAGAAATCATGGGGGTGCAGAAAGAAAATACGAGGGTGCATAAAAACAAAACATGGAGTTAATCTAAAGAACTATGTGTAGTAGTAAAACAACACCTTTTTATGACTCAATTTGAGCAGTTTCTTACTACACCTCTACATTATTCTTCCTACACCCTATATATAAAAGAAGTTTTCCATTTTATCCTTTTTAGATTATCTGAGAGTGAAAAATGATTTCCAGATTACACAGTTTAAAAGGTTTTTAAATTATATAATCTGAAAGTAAAAAATAATTAAGAAAGAAATGGTTTCTAAATTACATAATTTAAAAGTCATTTGACTTTCAAATTACATAAACTAAAAGTTATTTTTTTAAGAAAAAAATATGACTTCCAAATAGTTAAGTTTGAGATTTTTCAATCTGAAAAAAGGTAAAATAAGATTATCTTATATGAGGGTGCATGACGAAATATATAGAGGTGCAGGAAGAAGCTACCTCAATTGCAAATGATGTGAAGAACCCCAAATATTTATTTTGTTACTAAAAAACGATTTTGTGAATTTTTTCACCAATAACATATTTCACTTTTCGAGCACCTATATGCATGTTTTTGTTGTGATGATTTCCCTATTGTTTCAAACCATAAGTGTGAGAAATATCTTATGTAACACATTTTTTTTTTAAATTATTAATTGAATTTTTTAAATAATAATTTCTTAGGCCTTGCGTCATATTTGTGATTTTTCCATAATTTATAGCTTTCAATAGGAAACAATTATAAATATTTTGAAAAATAAATTATCATCGCTTATCTCAATATAAATTTTGTCTGCATAAAATTAACATTGACAAGGTAGTTTATTTATAAGAAGGTTTCATGATTACATCTTAATTTTTGTTTGTTATGAAATCTATTTGAAAAAAAAAAAATCAACAATTAAAATTAGCTTATCTAGTTGAACAACTAACAAAACAATATAAATTATGTATTATATATTTTGTATAGCCTCGATCTTCCAAGATTAGATCCAATAATTGAAGATAGATAGAACATCTAATGGCTAATCTAAAGTCTAAGAATTAAACCTAAAGAAGTTTGATTTAATTAACACATCTTATAATCTATGAGATATTTTAGTTATTATTTTTGTGTTTTGTTATTATCCTTTGTAACTAGAATATTTTTTAATATTTTAGAGAATAGACCATTTATAATTATTTTGTTTATAAATAAAATGTCAACTCTCACTGTCAAGAAACAAAATTATTTTAGTTTTAGAGTTATTTCATATACAATTTTATTATTTTGGTTTATGTATTATTTTCATATATATATATATATATATATAGATATATTAAAG
>Ga0214544_1010307_pt1 | contig 13864 bp, 7 predicted proteins | sample CNSS3metaG_FD_160074 | JGI IMG/M metagenome (GOLD analysis project Ga0214544, IMG submission 160074) | Root nodule microbial communities from cowpea collected in UCLA plant growth center, Los Angeles, California, USA - CNSS3 | ecosystem: Host-associated > Plants > Roots > Nodule | place: USA...
AAACAAATATATATATATATATATATATATATATATATATATATATATATATATATATAATACAATATTATATTACTGCAATAAAGAAACTTTAAAGATAAATATTAAACTTCGAAAGATGTTAAAAATTTCAATGAATTAAAAGTACATTTAAATCTTAATGGTCATATGACTGTATGTGCGTGTAATATATAATTATTTTTTTATGTCAAATAAATTTTTTTCTTCGTAGATATTATTTAAATTTGTCCATATATTTGATTAAATGATGTATTAGTTTTATGTCTCATTATAATTATATTTAGTCAAATATTTATGTCTTTCATGTGAATATTTATTATATTGTTTTAAATATTTTTATTTTTTTTTCACATAAAAATATTTAATTTTTAATTTCAAATGTTCAATCACATAAACTTTTCATCTAGTAGGTAATATAAAAAGCCTAATTTTTTTATTTCCTTTTATCTTTAATTTTTGTTTCATAAAAATAATTTTTGTTTTTTCAAAACAATTTTCATTATCTTTTTATAGTTTGACTACTTTGAAAAAAAAATTATTTCTTAGATTTTTAAGGTACTTTTTATCTTATCAAGTCTTGATTATACATTTATAGAATTTCATTCAGCATTTTTATTTATATTTTATTTTTATAATGTAGAATACTGTTTTGATAATTATTTTTTTCATATCATTACTTTTATTTCTAACTCATTTTATTCGTGTAATTTATGACTGTAATTGTATGAAAAGATTTTATTTACTAGAACATAACAATTTAATGTCATTGTCATGAATCTTGTTTATTATCATCCCAACATTCAATGAAGTTCAAAAGATAAAAAATTTATATAAAATTTCAATTATTACTAGTTTAATCTTTGTTCTGTTCTATGTGCGATCTTGTTCAAGTGAGATATTATATTTTTTATTAGTATATAGAAAAAAAATTAATTAAGATTTAGAAAAAGAAAATAGTAAAAAGACATTTAAGATATTTTTTTTTATAATTTTGTCTGATACTCTAATTTGAGGTATGTATAATTATAATTTCTTTGTAATTATCTGTTACTAAATAAACAAAAATATAACTTTAATATTAAATATTTAATAACATATTTTTTTTGTTGTATTTCTAATAAAAAATAATTAATTAACATTAAAATAATAAAAAAAATGTTATATCAATATGCATGAGTATAAGATAATGATTTTTTTTCTTTAGAAATAAATATAAGATACAATGAACCCTCCCTTCACATTCCTAATTATTTCTAATTAGATAATTGGATTATAATTGGACAATAAAGTTGTTTAATGAGCTCACACTCTATTCTTTCCTAATTTAATTTCGTGTTAGTTTTATAAGGCAGGTGGGTATGCTAGGATGACCTATGCAACTGCAGGTGAGAATCGTTGATCCAAAAGGTGGTCGGCAAAAGCAACGGCATCAGGTGCGAATCGCATCTCAATGGACACGTGGCAAGTCCTCGTAAGGACAATGTCAAATTGCTTCCATCAAAGTTCCAATTCTAACCCCAACCAAACCTTTCCTCAACGGAATCCACTAAACTCACAATCTTAGTCTTCTTTTGAGAGAGAAAGAGAGAGAGAGGCCGGAACCATTCTCCGATCGCGCCGGTGGTTCGGTTTATGGTCATCGGAGAATCGCTGATCTCGTTTCGGTTTCGAATCGTCTTTGTAGGCGACTGGAGATGGTGAATTCCATGGTCGAGCGCGCCACGAGCGACATGCTCATAGGGCCCGATTGGGCCATGAACATTGAGATCTGCGACATGCTCAATCATGACCCTGGGTACGCCTCCCTTTTCCTGTTGCATCCAAAACGCATCGTTTTCTTTTTGATTTCTTTCTTTTTATCGTTTTCTCCTTTTTTGGGAACAAATATTCAAGATTAAATTGCCTTTTCCGATCGATGTGTTGAGCTAAGTTCTTGATTAAAATTTTACTGGGATTCGGAGTGATTTGGTCTGTTTACTAATGATAACCGTTTTTGCCGTATGATAATTGTTGTTTCAAAATGGGTGTATCTGAGTGTTATTGTATATGGAGTTTTCGTGAAACCTTTTGAATTGATCAACCAGTGATAGTTCATAGCTACTGTGGGTTCTCCTAAAGTCTTTTTGTCTCGGACGAGTGCGTATATGCTAGGTGACGTCTAATTTACTTGTTATACTATATACGGAATTATATTAAGATTTGTAGGATATTTTTTCCATACTCTGTGTAATGCTTTTAGTTAATAGCATGGAAGTTGGTTCGGAAAGTGTTATCTCGTGTTACTTTGATCTATGAAAGTTTTCATTTATATAAATTGGTTATTCGAGGGATGAACTAGTTGGCAGTTGGCAATATGGTCGGTTAAACGTTAAATTTATTTACAAATCGACACTTTGTGGTCTAATTGTACAATTTTAGGGATCAGAGCAGCATAAATTATCATTAACCTAACTTTATATCAATTCTTACGGTTTCATAATTTACATCTCTTTTTTCTTGTATGTTTCCTTAAATTTCGAAAATTCTGACGTTCTGTATTAGAAATTGGAACGAATATCCAACAGTTTGAAGTATATTCTGAGTGATATTAATGTTTGCTCAGGGGGAGAACAAGGTGGAGTGTCTTAAACATGTGCATCTTTAGAGTTTCTGCAAGATTGTGTTTACACAGTTATGAACTGGATGATTCTTTTTTAAACTAGAATCAGAATACTTGATAATGTTTGGATTTTCTCTTTGTTATGTGTCCATATATTGAGAACTGTGTTTGGTTATGATTAACAGGCAAGCAAAGGATGTCGTGAAAGGGATAAAGAAGAAGATTGGAAGTAAAAATTCAAAAGTTCAACTTCTTGCACTAACTGTAAGCGAAATAGTGTTGTAATACAACCTTTTTCTCTCTCTGTAAAGTCTGATGTCAGCATTGTTCCAGATTCTTTCAGATTTATGCATCTTTGCTTCAAATGCATTTTTCAAATTTCATTTTGACCTCTTAAACTTTACATTATTGCCTGATTTTTTAATTATATGATGTTCACTAATGTACGTTTTAAGATTTTTTTTTAAGATTCTTTTCTTTCCTTTGTATACTATTAAAGTAAAACAGGGAAATACCAATAGATGCTTTTATTTTTGGATATAATAGTTAGTTTGTTTGAGAGAAAATGACAATACAGCTAACATATCCTCAAAAATATCAGACCTAAAATTTACAATAAATTTTTATTCTTCTTGTGTGAAATGGATACTTGGTTTAAGCTATTGTTAGTTGAGAGTGCATATAGACATAATTCTGTACCATCTTGGTAAGTAGATGCCTTCAACTCATGTAAAAAATACCCAAAATATTGATGATCGGGAATAAACTTGACCTGTGCTATGAGAAGTTCAAATTATTGAATGTAATCGCCCACACTCAGTTCTTGGAGACCCCTAAATTGTTCAAAGATGTTTTCCAAGAGCTCAACCTTAAGCTGATCCCATGTCAAATCTTCGTCATCTTCCAATAGAGAATGAAAGAAATGAATTGTTGGACCACAATACAAACTTGGGCTAGATTCACAAATACATCATCTAGTGTTACTTGTACCTGGAAATAGACTTCAACTTTGGGAAATCCAACAGGTAGTATCATCTTGATCAGACATTGATCACTCAATTTTCTTAATGAATTGGCAAAATTCTTCTAGTGCATCCCATTGTAATTTCTTTGGGCTAGATCTTGAAGTGCTTTTCCAAGTGGTGGCTTTCTTTCCTTAAAACGCCTTCAATTTCTTGATTTTATTGCTCAGTGTCCTGCTCCTTCCTTTTACTACCTCCAGCATCGGTTTTGTTGTTCTTTTGTATTCTGAATACAGCCTCCAGCTTCTCCAAGATCAATGTGGTCTGAACATGGATTTCCACAGTCGCTGTGAGATTGTGCACCTCTGCCTCCTGCAACGTGATTTTAACCTCTATTCTCCCAGAAATAGAAATTGCAAAAAGGAATAAAGAACACAAGAAATATGGTAATACTGCATCGTTGGATCAAAACACAGAAGGGAAAGTATAGGAAACAAAATACCTGTCTGTAGAGCAAAGCTCTTATGAAGAGCTATTGCATTCCATCCGTAGCCAACTCTAAATAAGGGACAAGATGCCTCTCTCTCCTCGCATGCCCCAATGTAACAAAATCCTTTCCAACTAATTGGCCTCATGTACAATGCTCAGATCACTCTCCCTAGCCAGCTCATTATTCCCTCACTCTTTAATTCCTTTTTCATACAGTCCAAATAATTTCCCTATTAACAATCTAAGGGAAAATACCATTTTTGCGCCTAAAGGTTTATTTAGGCTACTAACATATTATGTCCAGTCATACTTCCCTTACCTTGTTCCCACGTGCTTTGGCCAAAATTAAGAATGGGCTTTCCGTTTAGTTTTTCTTCTGTGTTTGTCCTTGCTTCCTTGGCCAAATGATGTAGCCTGCATTTGGGCTTGAAAGAGCTGAATTACAACATATGCTAGAAAAATATTATTTGCACCTATACCTATTTTAGTAAGAAAAAATAAAGGAAATATCTTACAATTTAATGAGTCCAAGAAATACAAAATAAAGAAGCTAATCAACTATTTTTGTGAGTAAGAACATCTTTTCATGTCATGCTCTTGGCTATCCTTCTTGGGATGATGTGTTGCTGCTCTTTTTCTTTGTTTCCATACATGCACGTATCAAAAGTAAAGTTTTTTGACAGTACTTGTGTGAAATAACAAACTAATTTTTGAGATCACCTTGGGTACCTTTTCAAATGATGTGTGTTCAGCAAGGAATCATTCTTGTTTGGGTATGATTAACTGTCTAGATGATTGACTATTCAAAAAATTCATTTGGTTTTATGTTGGTTTACTGTTTCTAGTTGTTGGAGACAATCATAAAGAACTGTGGAGATATTGTTCATATGCATGTTGCAGAGAGAGATGTGCTTCATGATATGGTCAAAATAGTGAAGAAAAAGGTATACATAATTTCTTGAACATTTTTTTTTAGTTTTCTGATGTTTTTGTTTGCTTGTAAAATATGTTGATGTCATTTCTCATGCTGATTGTAGCCTGATTTTCATGTCAAAGAGAAGATATTGACTCTTATAGATACTTGGCAAGAAGCATTTGGAGGCCCGAGGGCAAGATATCCACAATATTTTGCTGCTTATCAGGAACTGTTGGTAATGTTTACTATGAATTGTTTAACATAGAGATTTTGTTGCCAAGTATTCCTCTTGCCATTGTGAAAATGAAGGAAAGCTGCTCAACAAAACAATCAATATTTTAGCATTTTTTTTTGCATACACTGTTTTATCTGCTTGCTTATGAGTGTGAATTGTTGCAGTCAAAATTTAACCCAAAACTTTTAGAATGAAATTGTTTTTCAATGATAGTTTATTTTATAAAGGGTTTGTTTATTTCAGCGTGCTGGGGCAGTATTCCCTCAGAGATCGGAACAATCTGCACCTGTATTCACACCTCCACAAACACAGCCATTGGCGTCATACCCTCAAAATATACGTGACACGGATACTCGTCAGGACACAGCTGAATCCTCTGCTGAGTCTGAGTTTCCAACTCTAAGGTATAGACTAAATTCCTTTTTCTTATATGAAGGGAGTTTGACTTTATTCTTATATATTCATGGTCATTCAATTTTTGTATTGTTTTTAATTATGGTTGAAATAATGTTATACAGTGTGTGTGTGCGCATAAGAATCATATATGCATTGTGGTAGTTTTAATAATGGCAGAATATTTTGCGGTTCCAATGTCACATTTGAAGCCATATTCTTTCTTGTTACTGGGCAATGTGCTATTTAATAGCTGTACGGGATCTTTCTCCCTATGAGATCAGAAAAGTTGGGTGGTATCTGCGGAACCAATGGAAAGTGATTTTTTTATTTGCTGTTCTGATGTCACATTTGAAGCCATATTCTTGCTTGTTACTGGCCAATGTACTCTTTGATGGCTGTATGGAATCAAGAAAAGTTTAATGGTATTTGGGGAACCAATGAAATGTGAAAAAAATATGCTAAATAAGTTAGAGGACTCAAATTTTAATCAAAGTTTCTCTTTCTATATTTATCAGTGCCTTTCTATGTGTTATTAAATAAGCTGAATGAATTTAATTTCATTCATTTGATGTAATCAGCTCATGTTTCTTTTAGTATGTACTTAATTGGTATTTTCATATAATGATAGTGAGGGTTAAGCTTTGGTACAGATTCCCATATATAATGCTTTATTTTGTTCTCAATATCTAATCGATATTTCTTTTACAGTTTGACAGAAATTCAGAATGCTCGTGGCATCATGGATGTTCTTGCAGAAATGCTCAATGCCTTAGATCCTAGCAACAAAGAAGTAAGTTACACAATTTTGTTATTCAAATTATGAAAACAAATTCTCTGATTTAGAAAGAATACTATATTCCTTCTGTATTTCAATGATGAGGTCATTGGATCTGTAAATACATGAGCCTGTTGTTTATTTTGGGAAATGTAGAGTTAATTCTAAGGAAACAAATCCTTGTAGTTCTGGGATTGTTTTTGAATACGTAATCCTAGTTTTAATAGCAAGATACACCTGTAATCAAGAATAAAATTATAGTAAGGTTAAAATAAAAAACTTCCTAAAATACATAATGAGCAGCACAGTTTTGACATAAAGGTATTAAAGTTCTTTATATTGTAATGATGGTGAAGATTATGAGTGTAGCATATTGAAAATAATACATTGATCTGGTTGAATGTGTATTAATTATCAGATTCACTGTAGTCCAATTTTGTTTCACAACTATTGTGTTTTTTCTTTGGTTATCTTAATAATTTTGTTGAATTACTTTGATACTAAATTGATTGACTGCTTTTTGTGCTCCGTCTTCATTGTTGTGGTTATGCTTTAACTGTTGATATGGTGATTGCTATTCATAGGTGTTATAATTATAGAAATCAGGGACAAATCTTTTATAATCAACAATATCTAGATTATATATTTATGTATATATATCAAATCTTCTCTATTTATTCCTTTTCACAATATAAATAAGCATCGGTTCTGTCTGAGAAACACATGGTTTCAGCTTAATGTCTCTCTTTCCTATAGTTTAACAATAGGTGTTGAAAATTGTTTATCGGACAAGGCAAAAGTTCGATTTCACTAGTGATAACACTGGTTACAAGAACAAAAGATTTGGTAGTACTGATTTCAGTGCATCGCATGATTAATGAATGGCTTGTATAGTAATACGCACCACATCATATTACGTATTTTAACTGGTCTACATATGCCTTTAGTTTGGTGTTTTGTTTCTTTAACCAAATAGCATTAGCCTTACCCGATAGATGTCTTAACACTATGTAACTGTATTATTTACTATTTACTTTACCTTTAAGGATACGGACAAAAAGGTAGATTCTATAGTGACATTAATTTCAAGTTATGGTCCTGTATTTCCTGGAATAAAATTTCTACAAATACTATCCAAGAAAGCTATTCTTGAGTAAATTTAAAAATACATGGGTTTTTTTTAAGAGAATCTTGGGACTTTAGTTTAGAATTCAAAATAATTAGAATAAAAGTATGAGTGAGAATCAAATGATTGTTAGGTTTTGGGCCATAAACGTTGTTGAGAAGACATTTTTCCATAGTGATACATGTTGGTCAACCTTTTATATAAAAGAAAAGAAGAGTGAAAATGGAAGTTACTTTTGTGTTTCAAAGCAAATCCTTGTATGTAAAAACAAAGGAAAACTTCCTATCAAAGAACTAAACAACTCTAAACATTGGAAGTTGAAACCTATTATGAAAGACATCAAGAGCTATCTTAGATGACATAGTATCATACCATTCATACTGAATCTTATTTTCTAATCCAAGATAAGCCAACTTATCCGCATAATGATTATCTTTTCTGAAAATATGAGAATACTTAAACTCAATTCGTTCACAAATCTCCATACATGTTCTCCATCTTCCTCTAAGTGACCAAGGAACAATTTGTACAGTAGAAAAAGCTTTACATAACAACATGGAATCACTTTCCAACTAGAGATGCCTATATCCAGCCAGCTGAGAATGTTCAATAGCTAGAACAACACCCATGATTTCTGCATTCAGTGAATTCTGCACCCCCAGGAAAGCAGAGTTCTTTATAAAATAAGGAGCAGATTCAAAATTAGGAATCTCAATTATATTTGTTTTATTAGGAACAGTATTATTTATTCTAGTGTTATATCTTTATTATTAGAGGGTACAAATCCCTTCTATTTATTGTATTGATTCATGTTCTTCATATAAATAAAACAACCATGCTTTAAAAATACACTGTTTTAGCTCAATGCTTCTCTATTTCTTATATTTTAACATAGTATCTAGAGTGTTTTTAAAAACTGTGTTGGCAAGCTAGACCAATTGTATCCGAAGGATGATTTTTTTGTAGCGAACCTTTCTCCTAGATTCATGTGCTATGCTCATTGAGTATTTTGGGGAGCTTTCTTGCGGCCTATATTTGCAGTGGTGAGCACAGGGTTGGGATTGCATCCAACAGATCTTTCAAACCATACAAATGTTGAGACAAACCACCCATCTATGTGCCTGCACACGTGTTGTCTCTCATTCTTCCATGAATTCCATCTCCGTGCCATTTCTGAATCCACCCCAATAAAGGAACACAAATAGTGGGTATATATAGATTGATGCTCGACTCTGGTGTTTTAAAGTCCACTATCTTCAACTCACTCAAACAAACTTACTTTCCCTCATGAGACGCAATGCAACAATGTGGAGTGAGGCTTGTGCCCTCAATACTAATGATACCCAACGTTTATATTGTGTTTGCAAGTTCTTTTGACACTACTTTCTCCTCGGTGATTTGATGGCCCTGATATATGCTATATCTTGGGCGGATTCATGTTCCCATACATGATTTTAATGAGCTCCTGCCACCATATGTAGATTAAAATAGAAACTTGAGAAGAACTGTACAATTTTTTACTTTATGGCTTGCCTCTTGAGTATGTTACTACACATGATTAGATTTTGGGATCACCAGTAACCCCAATTATGTCTTCTGCTCTGCAGAGACTCATACCTCTTTTTTGGGGACACTTCCGTTTTTACATTAGAGTACTAATTTTGGGCACTTTTGGATAGGTAATTCTAAAAATCATTTAAAATGTGAGCATTGTCATTGCTATGGTCATACCATTGATTGGTATTGGAAAATGCATGGGAAACCTCTTCATCCAACCAATACTGCTAGGCATCTATTACCAAGTAATTTGCTGCTCATGGTATGCCAGCTGACCAGTCTGTATGACTCCATCCTTTCTGAATATGTTATGAAATTTCATTCACCTCCATGCTTTCATCAAATCTAAGCGTAACTCATTGTTACAGTATATTTGATTTTGACCTTGCTCGTAAACATGTTTGCCCAAGTCTAATTACTTTTTATTTCAACCTTTAATTTCAAGTGGTCATTGATTACCAAGCTTTAAATTACAAAACCTTCTTGACATCTAATGGATGACCTTTGTTATTATTTTCAGGGGATTAGACAGGAGGTTATTGTGGACTTGGTGGAGCAGTGTCGAACTTACAAGCAGAGAGTGGTACACCTTGTCAACTCAACTTCGTAAGTCCTGGAGTCCCTTCCCGTGATAATATATAATGATGACTGATATAGTACTCGCTAAATCCTTAATTCATGTTAATTGCATCTTCTGTAAAATAATTTCTTTTTGATGTTATTATTTTTATTATTATTATTATTATTATTATCTTTTTCTGACTATTTTCTAGCGATGAATCACTGCTATGCCAAGGACTGGCCCTGAATGATGATCTGCAGCGTGTACTAGCCAAGCACGAATCTATTTCTTCGGGAACTCCCGCCCAAAACCAAAATCACACAGAAAATTCAAAACCTGCCCTTCCTGGAGCACTTGTAGATATAGATGCTCCTTTGGTTGATACTGGGGATACTAGCAGACAAACTAAAGAAAGGTAATCCAGTCTCTTGTTTCTTCCATTATTGCTTTGCTCATGAATGTCACATTTTGGCATGTTACTATTAGTTTTATTGTATTAGGACTCATGCAATGAATAATTGTATTAGGATTCATTTGTGTTCAGTTCACTCATTACAATTGATCGATTATTGTTCATGAGGTAGTCAAAACCTTTCATTTTGGCTGAAGACCTACTTTCGTTATTTTATTTGTAAACATGTAGGAAGAGATTGATGTATATGAACTACTTTCATGTTGATCTGATCCATATGATGCTTTGGCTATATGGCTCTCATAGCTATTTACTTACATATATATGTGCAGACCCTCTTCTAATGTTGAAGCAGAATCCCAAACAATGAATCAGTTGCTGCTTCCTGCGCCTCCTACTTCTAATGGTTCAACAATTCCTGTTAAGGTTGACCCCAAATTGGACCTACTCAGTGGTGATGACTATAACTCTCCAAAGGCAGATGCTTCAAATGCTCTTGTTCCTGTGGGAGAACAACCACCTGCTAGTCCTGTTTCTCAGCAGAATGCCCTTGTTCTTTTTGATATGTTTTCCAATGGAAATAATGCACCTACATCTGTCAATAGCCAGCTGCCCCAGCCAGCCAATGTTGCTGGCCAAAGCACTCCATATACTCCCCAATTTCAGCAACAGCAAACAGTCATATCTCAAGGTGGATTTTACCCCAATGGAAATGTCCCAAATGCGGGTTCGCCTCAGTACGAGCAACAACCGCTGTATACACACGGTACAGGTCCTGCATGGAATGGTCAGGTTGCACAACAGCAGCAACAACCACCTTCGCCTATTTATGGTGCGCTTCATGTTTCTTTGGATTTAAACGAATTCCTGTGACAGAAATCCTTCAGAATTACACTGTTTCTAGAAGATGGTTTTAAATTGGTTTGTGTTGGAATGTGAAAGTTGCAATATTTTAAATTGGTCTGGCACTGATATGTTGAGTTGGTGCTGGATGGGTTGAGAATGTAAATTTAAATAGGATTGTGCTCTAATAGTTTGTTTGTACTAGGTTGCATAACTGACTTATTTACTTTGTTTGATAGGTACGCAAAGCGGTGGATCATTGCCACCCCCTCCTTGGGAAGCTCAAGCAGCAGATAATGGAAGTTCAGTAGGTGGCGCTCAGTATCCATATGTGCAGAATGCTGCACATCCTCCAGGGTCTCAAACAATGGGCAATGAGCAGGGCGTTGGCATGTATATGCAGCCAAATGCTAACAGCCATATGCCAGGAATGCATAACCATGTTGGGAGCAATCAAATGGGCTTACATCCTCAGCATATACAAGGTGTTGCTGGGCCCTACATGGGTATGGCTTCACATCAAATGCAGGGTGGTCCTGTGATGTATCCTCAACAGATGTACGGAACCCAATTTATGGGATACGGTTATGATCATCAGCAACAAGGAGTTCCATATATTGAACGTCAAATGTATGGTATGTCTGTGAAAGATGACAGTGCCTTGAGAAACTCTTACACAGTTTCTACCACATCTTATGCTCCACCATCTGGGAAACCTTCCAAGCCAGAGGATAAGTTATTTGGTGACCTTGTTAACTTGGCAAAGGTGAAGCCCAATCCCACCCCAGGCCGAGCTGGTAGCATGTAAAAACTAAATTACCGGGTTTGCACATTTCATCCGATTGCTAACTTTTGGCCTCCTTTTTCTTTGATTTTTATTTTTTATGTTTTCATATTACTATATATATATAATTTTTTTTGGTTCTTGTTACATATTGTTTGCTTGTCTGGGAATTAGCATTTGATAATGTACATTCGTTTTAGAGAAAATATTGAAAAATGGGGAGAAAGGGGCTAAACCATAATTGGTTTTGGATTGTAATTTGTGACAATTCTCCTTGTATTACATTACATTCCCTTCTTGTGCCTGTAGTTATGATCTAAAGCTTCTTTCTTTTAAGCATCAATGTGGAAAAGGATTCTGTCGTTAGCAGGTCGTAGAAAAAGATCATGACGTCACTTTTCTTCTGCCCTTTGAAATTGAGGGAAGAAAAAAGATGATAAAAATGAAACTGAAATAAAGTTAAAAATGTTTCTTGTTTGAACAAAGTAACAAGAAGTGGATAAATTTTCTTAACTAAGTAGAGAAAGTGGAAAATGCTTTAGTTTAGTTGGAAATTAATTTTAGCCCAAAACGTAAACTTTTACATCATTATTATTTTGTTACAAATTATATAAGATTTTTAAACCAATTAAAACAAAAAATGTACCCTCCACTTTTCCTTTTCAATGGGACCCTCTTCTGTAGGTCTCAAATTTCTATTATTTTTATTCGAAACAGACAAGACTGTGAGACTAGTTTTCTTAGTGTTTCTAATTATTACGTAAATGTTTGCATTCGCTAAAGTTGTATAGGAAAAACTACTTAAATTTTCGGCTTAATTATGCAGTTACGCTCTGAAAGTTAGCATATACATGATTTGGATCTTAAATTTTAAAAAAGGTCGTTCTAATTTCTTAAATTTTAATTTAGGGGATACAAGTTGGTTTGCTTTGAATTTCCAGAACTATGTCTGACTTAAAGTTGAATGATGGTTTTTATTTGAACGGTACTTTGATTTTAAAGAACAAATATTAGCTTTAATTTCTTTTTACGGGTACCTTCGATGGTAATATGTAATACACACACATTATATATATATATATATATATATATATATATATATATATATATATACATTAAAATAATAATTTATAATTAATTTTATGGAATTTAAATCATGTGAAATAGTTTAATAGATAAATAATTTATAAAAATGAAAATTTTTAAATGATGTTTTAATTGTTAAAATTAATTGTAGAATTTTAAATTCTAAAAGAAGACTAAAATTCAAATGAGTTATGAAATATGTAACGTCCAATTTAATTAATAAGTGTAATTAAAAGAAACGTTACGCACAAACACAGTTCTGGGGTATTAAACACAATCTCTACAAGATCCTAGGTACACCACGATGCCAAAGCAAACCAGTTACAATATTCAACCGTAGACCCAAAGGCAATTAAAACAGTAAACTAATATATGGGCCATAGTCCAGAAAGAAAACCCATCAAGATACAGATCCAGTTAAAGCGGACTATGCAGTGGAATCTCCATCACCCTGATTATTTTGGGGAGTTCTCACCTTTGCTCACATCAACAAGTTGATGATCATTGCAAAAGAAAAGACCACACCACAAAATATACAATAACAAATAGTAGGGTAAGCTAGAGTAGAAATCAATTTATCATGCAGTCACATACTATCACCCAATTCAAGCAATATTTATAAATCATCCAACATGTTATGACTTTCTCAAGCAATACACTAGACCATGACTCAACTCATCCGGATACATATAATCTGGTCGGATTCAGCGGATACTTGCACTTGTGGTGGATACCCCTACTCACCGCTGAGCTGCTCACCCCCGAGCTACGTGTTACAAGAGTTACGATGAATCAATCCCTGACGCACAAGGTTAGCCCTTAATGAGTTTCAAGCCTCCGGTTACTCTTACCACAAGAGTCAGTCCGCTATAAGTGAGACTAACTGACTCCTCAGAGTGTCAGGATGCAATCTTACCTTGAATCCTTACCAGACCATATAGATGGGGCACCACCATGGACACCCACTAACAGGGGCCATGGAATTACGTCCCGACCACTGAAGCACAACCTTGAGATCCCACCTAGAGATCTCAAGGATTTATGCACTGACCATCGACCAATCATGTTCATTCAATCAAGAAAGACCTATCATGCATATAT
>Ga0214544_1010308_pt1 | contig 13863 bp, 9 predicted proteins | sample CNSS3metaG_FD_160074 | JGI IMG/M metagenome (GOLD analysis project Ga0214544, IMG submission 160074) | Root nodule microbial communities from cowpea collected in UCLA plant growth center, Los Angeles, California, USA - CNSS3 | ecosystem: Host-associated > Plants > Roots > Nodule | place: USA...
CTACCTGGCGTTGCGGTGTATGATCCGTAGCATGTTTTCCCGCACGTGCTCTATCGGTTGTGGCCGATAGGTATGGCAGCAAATCACCTTGAAGTAATCCTTAGACGTTGTAGAATACGAGTAATCTAATTGGGGGTCAGATGGTAGAAATTAAAGAACTGGGCAATGTGATCTGTTGATGTTATGTATGATACCTTGAGTTTATATGCTTATATTCTGCAACTTTATACCTGTGAATTAATTGTTAAGCTCACCCTATCTGTGTGTGTGTGGCGATGATCGTGTACGCGGTACACGGGAGCAGATGTTGGTGATGCAGGTGGCTCTGGTGCAACTTAGTCGCGGAGAGGGGATTAACTTGGGAAACTTTTATATGTATTTATTTGTTTTGAAAACGATTGTAAACTCTGATGGGTGACTTGAGGTTATTGTGGTTTTAGTTTTGTAATGGACGCTCTAAAAATTATCCGCTCAATTAATAAAGCTTTAAATTTTCCCGCATTTTGGGAAAATGAGGTATTATTAAATGCGCTGTTTTTTTTTATTTATTCCATTTAATTATTTATAAATTAGTAATATCCTGACGGGATGTTACAAACTCCACCTGGCGTTACGGAGTATGGTCCATAGCAGGTTTCCCGCACGTGTTCTACAAGTTGTAGCTTGTAGGTGTGGCAGCAAAACATCTTAAGGTATTTATCTAAAGACATAGAACATGGATAACATGGTGGTGGCCATATGGTTTGGAATCAAAGGATGAAGTTCCTTTGATGTTTGTGTGTTTATATATCTGAATTGTATATGTTTTATATATTGTTAGCTTACCCTATCTACTTGTGTTTGGTGATGATCGTGTATGCGGTACACGGGAGCAAATGATGTTACAGGTGGATCTGGTGAGGCATAGAGCTGAAGCGTGGGCTAACTAGGGAGATTATATTAAGAGTTTTATTATTTTTGTGAATTTCAAGGATTTTGTAATTGTTAGATTATTGAACATGGCTTTTATATTTGGATTTACAAAGTGAGGATTTGATATACTTTATAATGTAATAAAGTTTTAAAATTTCCGCAATTTTTGGGAATTACAATTTTATTAAATGAGGTATTAATTATATTTCTATTTTATTTTATCGAAAATTCGTAATATCCGGTCAGGATGTTACAACTATAACAAACGTAAATTTGTAAATTTGTTGTTTCTTATTTTTGGCAAAAGAACAAAACCTGAAATACAACAAATTTTCCATAACAAAATAAATCAAAATAAAAAAGTCTAACTTAAACTTTAATGTTTAAACATAACCTAAACAAAACTTAAACAACACCTAATCAAAACCTAATCTGCACATTAGAGGAGATAACTTGTCCCTTGATGTGTTATTTTGACAATAACATCTTTTGATATTGGTGATTGATAATCAAACACTTAAAACAATGTTATTATGTCTTAGAGTACCTAAAACCATAGAATTCATGCACTAGGTATAAGTGCATACCGTTGTCGATGACATACCCCTTAGCCATGGCCAAGCACATTCAAGAAGTGCTAGAGTCGTCTATGCAAGGTGAAACAAAGCTTTATCTCTTAGGCCATTTTGGAGCATCTCTAGTAGTATAGAAATTTATGGACATTGTATTAAGGGTAAGTAGTGTAGGATTTCCTTTTAGGTCTTGTATTAAGGGCCAAATAGCGTAGAGTTTTTTATCAAACTTGGGTCAACAAAAGTCAACACCTAGAGTTGACCCAAGATTTGCGCGTAATGTAAGATATGAAAAAAAAATAAAAAATAAAAAATTATTAAATGCGAGGGTGATAATCCTTAAGTTAATTAATATGGAGAAAGAAGACAAGGAATAATACTAGCTCAAGTGGTTGAGAGTACTTGGTTATGATGACAGAACTTGGGTTCAAATTGTGGGTTAATTTAATTATTTATTGTTTTACATGTATGCTTAATCATGGAGCATGATGATATAATCTTAGATAAGTAAGAATTATCACTAAAAACATGAATTGGTTCATTGGTTGTGCATTGACTTGATAATCATGTGGTTGTGTGTCTCAACCTTGATTAGTGGAAAGTAGTTTCATTTTACGTTTATTACTTTTGCTAAGCTATGGAAACCCTATCCGTCATAGGGAGCATTTGGAAGGGGTCGTAGGGAGCAATTGGAAGGGGTTGTGAAAACCATCCATTAATGGCATTTGATTGCCATTAAAGATGATTTTCGTTTTATTTTCTTATTAAAATTTTAAGCTGCAAAAGAGGGGAGAATAAAGTGAGTGGGGAAGAAGAATAGGCAGTATGATGTAGGCCATACATTTGCACTGAAAATTGAGTTTGAGAAAGATAATCTGAGGGCCAACCGGAGTGGAAGGTAGTAGGAGTCAAAAGAGGAGGACACATTGGAATCAAGGGAGGATCAAGGATATCCACTTGAGCAAGGAAACCAAGTTAGGGGAGTTGTATCTTATATTTAATCGTAAATTTATGATTCATTGATGTATGGAATATGTATGAACCTTTACTTGTGCAAATTGTTCTGGACTACGCATGTTTCTTGAAAATTTCTCGAAACTATTTGGCAGTCTTGAAGACTCGCGAACTAGATTATTAGTTTTATGGTTTCTTGTGGTTTTCGTGATGATTGGAAGGCCTGAATTGTACTTGTATTTGTGATTGTATGAATTTATTTGTGATTGAATGTTTGAAGGGGCTTTAATGGAGGGAATTGTATGAACCCTTATATAATTGGGGGTAATGTATTGTGATTGAGACTCGAGAAGGCTGGACTATAATTGTATAATAATGTGTTGTTTGAGTTGATTAGAATCCGTATAAAAGGCTTGGACTATAATTGTATAATTTTCTGGGAAATTGCATTATAGGAACGAAGAATTGGAAAATTAAGGAATTGTGTAGGTGTAGAAAAATCTGGAAAGTGTCCATAATTGCACCCACCACCTAGTGGTACATGAACTATTGTCGGACGACACATAAGTGTAGACGTTTGTAACATTCCGACTGGATATTACTAATTTAAATAATTAAAAGAGAGAATAAGTATAAAAATCGCATTTATGATAATTCCTTTTCCCAAAACATGGGAAAATTTAAAACATTTATCATACCACAATAAACCAAAATCCACAAACTAATTGTCGATTACAAATTCGAAATCTATTAAGATAAATGTTTACCAAATGTTCAAAATCCATAAAACAAGAAAACATCATAAAGGATTTTCCCCCAGCTAGCCCCTCTCCGAAACTATGCTTCACCAACAAGACCTGCAACATCATTTGCTCCAATGTAACACATTACATGATCATCGCCAAACACAAGAAGATATGGTGAACTCAACAGAAAAAAGTGCACTACACAATTAAATAAATAACCACACAATATTCCAACAGTTCTAATACTCCCAAGTCTCATCACATAGTATACTATTCTTTCATAACCAACCAATTTCTTTCCTATGCCCCATCGCCTCCTGGGAAGAACAAGCAACAACCCTTACCTGTTCACCAAAACACGGTAAGAACATTACTTTCCTCAGGACTTACAAGACAACACCCTTGCCTGCTCATCAAAACCCGACAAGAGCATAACCCTTACCTGTTCACCAAAACTCGGTAAGAGTGTTGCTTTTCCTAAGACTCACAAGCCATAATCCTTAATCCTCGACCACCAAATCTTCCTCTGGACGCCTCTTGATTATACACCCTTTGAAGATTACATTGATCAATCTTTGCTGCCAAAACCACCAGGCTACAACCTCGAGTGACTACGTGTTACCCCAATACATATTGCACTCGTAACTGGGCCCCTAACAAAGCATCGCATCAAGACCTCCATCCAAAGTTGAGTAGAATCACTCTCGTAATCCATCACTGCATCCAAAACCATCTAGCACAACATCCACGTTGCTAGGTTAACTCGTGTTCTAGACCACCTGGCAGAACACTTGGCACCGTCGAGCACCAACCCACTAGATTTTGGTCCAAGCCCAGTTCTACAACACACCGCTTGGCGAGACCACTTCCGTCGCCAAGCGCCAACTCTTAGGTTTTACTCTAGAGTTCACTTTGTGGCCTATCTTCTTGCAGTTTACATCGTTTCGCCAGACGCCACACCAGTAATTGGTAATTTACTGGTATTTGGCACTCCAGAATAGGTTCGAATGAATCTATTTACACAAGACACTAAGTTCACGCAAAACATGCATCCATGACAAGTAAATACACTTTCATATCATTAAGTTAATCTCAACTACACAATATCACATGGTTATACATCAAACACAACCATGTTCTTGCTTTTATACATCTCGGAGAATCACAATAAATCTCCATAAAACCATCAAAACAAAGTGTTATACCCAACACACAATCCTAGACAATCAAACAATACACAAACCAGAAAGAACACAACTATTGCCCCAAAATAGCGCACGGACAATAAAATAATAATAATGATAATGATAAAACAAACAACAATAACAATAATGATAATAATAATAATAATAATAATAATAATAATAAAACAAAACAATAAAAATAAAAATAATAATAAAATAAAATGAAACAATAATAATAAAATAATAATACTAATAAGATAAAATAATAATAATGATAATAATAATTAAAAAAATAGTAAAAATAAAAATAGTAATAATAATATTAATAAGATAAATAATAATAATAATAATAATAAAACAAAATTTTAAAAATAAAAATAGTAATAATGAAAATAATAATAAAATAAAATGAAACAATAATAATAAAATAGTAATAATAATAATAAAATAAAATAATAATAATAATAATAAAATAATAGTAAAATAAAATAGTAATACTAACAAAAATAAATACAAAATAAAATAAAATGAAATTAATAATAATAATAATAATAATAAACATAATAATAAAAATTATAATAAAAAATGATAATAATAAAAATAATAATGATAAAAAAATAATAAAAATAATAATAATAATAATAATAATAATAATAATAAAACGAAACTATAGAAAATAAAAATAATAATAATGAAAATAATAATAAAATAGTAATACTAATGAGATAAAACAATAATAATAAAATAAATCAATAATAATAATAATAAAATCTTTACTAAAATAAAACAATGGTAATAATAAAAAAAGAAAATAATAATAATAATAGTAAATAATAATCATAAGTATAAAGACAACTCAATAGAACCTTGACTTTCATGCATCAATATATATAACGCAATTGCACTTTCTCCCCTCAAACATAATTAACTGGTGGTTTCAGCTCATGACCAAAAAGATCTATTTCGCGTTAGCCAAGGTTCGAACTCGCATCCACCCAATTATCAAGCTTATGCACAAGCATCAACCTATAGATGTTTCTTAACATATCATGCACATATATACTCATAACATCATGCCACGTGTTCATATATGCGCCTAAAATAAATTAAATAATGGCATACGCAAGACTTGAACCAAGTCCCCCTCAAAGGCACCAAGCATGTCTAACCACTTGATCTACCATTGCTCCTTTGTCATAACTCTTGGCATTAATTACTTTATAGATTCCTTCCCTCACATTTATTAAATAAATATTTATTTATTTACTTAATTTTCCCGGGTCTTACATTCCCCTCAACTTATAAGAATTTTCGTCCTCGAATATTACACTTACCCAGATACAACTACGACTATGATTGCCTCTCGAGGTCCTCCATTTCCCACGTCTTCTCGTGCGTAGCTTCATCCCTAGGAAACTTCACTGTCCGGATCTCCTTCCCACTCACCTTCATGACCTGAGAATCTAATATTCTCATTGACCTTATGTTCAGAGTCAGATCCTCCTTAATCTGAACCTCATCCTCATTTGAACCTCATTCCCCTCTAGTACATGAGTGGAACTTGCAATGTATTTCCTATGTTTATACTGAGTCCTTGCCATTATGTTTAAAAAGCTTTTTCACCTACTTCTCTTACTTCTCATTTCCCGCAAAACCATCTAATTAGGAACTATTGGCACCAACTCTACTTTAAATACTAATGCAAAGAACTTCACCACTCCAAACATGAAATTCTAGTACCCACCTCAAAACATGTCTAGGATACTTCCACCACTAAGATCCTTTGTGTCTATTCTTTACTTGTCTTTGCTAGGTAACTTTGATTCACACAACACTCTACCCTCACCTTTCTGCTTGATCCATCATTGATACGTTATCATCGACTTATCTCTTTGGATCATCGAATGCCACTTTGTTGGGGATCGCATCGTTCTGGGATGAGATTAGAAAATAACCTATTCACTCTTGTGTTTATGTCCCAATCTCACAAAGGAATCAATTCCAAGTAACATTGATTATGGATTCTACGATCATCTCGAGACACCACCAAACCCGAGTACTCCATACTTAGCCGCAACTGTAGCCAAAACCAACATCTCACTACCAGCTCCCTCTTGTAGACCACCACAACCTAATTCCTATATTGGTGATAACCAAGAATATACTATCTTAATCAAAACCAAAATCCATACCCCAGACACTACTTTTATGCCTTGTATCCTTGAATTTACTTATTTGCTTCAACTTATTCAACGTTATCCATTAGAGACACCCATTTATCTTAAAACATCGCTTTGTCAGAATAATCTTCCAAGCTCTGCCTCAACTTAACCTCCCGCTTGAGATTCTTCCTCCCTTATTCCCTTCATGGTTTCTACCTTTTTAGCCTTAGCCTTAAACGTTCCACCACTTTCCACCTCCAGTCTCATACCTATGCTATGATGTAATACCAATTTGACTTCTCAACTTTACAGCACAAGCATGCGCTAAACACCTCTCATTATTCTAACCTTTGAATTCAATTCCTCTCGCAAAATTTGTGGTATTAATTCCAAAAACCTATTCTTGAAGATCCATTTGCCTAACACATTGTTTTTGAGTTCCAACATCACTTTTAAGCTCATCAAACCAAACTTAGTTTTCCTCGTCCATCAATATATCCTTCTGCATATTTGTATCTTCAATCAAGAGACTACCTCAAAAGCCCTACCCAACCCTTACAAGATAAGCAAGTCAAGTTTGACAATGAATATGCATTCCTTTGCCACTATAGACAACAAACACATACCACAGAAGTGCAAACATAATACGAAAAGGTATAGGAGACAAACTCAACCTATAACTTCCCTCTCTCTTTACTAAAACCTTTAGAATTAAGAAAGGAAACTATCTCTAATATAGTAATGAGTGTGCACCATCATCACTTTACCAATATATTTTATGTTCTTAATGCTTCTAGTTTCACCACTATGCGCAATCCATAATCAATAATATGATTAATAGACCGCCAGTCCATTCCTACAAGGTTTCACAACTGAAACACCACAAGCTCACTCCCTAAGACCAAAAAATCATTTGAAAACCATTGCTCTGATACCAAATGTAACATCCCAGCCAGATATCACTAGTTTAAATAATTAAAATAGGGAATACGTATAAAAATCACATTTATGATAATTCCTTTTCCTAAAACATTAGAAAATTTAAAACATTTATTATACTACAATAAATAAAAATCTACAAACTATAATTGTCGATTACAAATTCTGAGTCTAGTAAGATAAATGTTTACAAAATGTTGAAAATACATAAAACAAGAAAACATCATAAAGGCTTTTCCTTAAGCTAGTCCCTCTCCGAAACTATGCTTCACCAACAACACCTGCAACATTATCTATTTTCGTGTAAAGCATTACACGATCATCGCCAAACACAAGAAGATAGGATTAGCTCAACAGAATAAAAGTGCACTACACAATATAATAAATAACCATAAAATATTCCTATAGTTCTAATAAACCCAAGTCTCATCACATGGTATACTATTGTCTCATAACCAACCAGTTTCCTTTCCTACGCCTCAACGCCTCCTGGGAAGAACAAGCAACAACCCTTACATGTTCACAAAAACCCGATAAGAGCATTACTTTTCCTAAGACTCACAAGCCATCATCTGTAATCCTCGACTTCCAAATCTTCCTCTGGACGCCTCTTGATTCTACACACTTTAATGATTACATTAATTGATCTTTGCTGCCACGAGTGTCTACTCGCCCCTACAACTACAGGCCACAACCTAATAGTCCACACGCAGGAATAAATTTGCCACGACCATGATCTGCGACACCAAGTGGAGTTCCCTAATACAAATTGTAGTCCGTATTTGTCCCAAGACTACCAAACTCGTCGGATAACACCGAGAATGGCAATCTTCTAGAACCCATCCGTACAAGCCAAGATCTCGCACACTCCACTAGACTTCCAAAACCAGCAGGCTACAACCTCGAGTGGCCACGTGTTGCCCCAATACAAGTTACACTCGTAACTGGGCTCCCAACAAAGCATCGCATCAAGACCTCCATCAAAAGTTGTGTAGAATCCCTCCGCAATCCATCATTGCATCCAAAACTGCCTAGCACAACATCCACGTCACTAGGTTAACTCGCGTTCTAGACCACCTGGCAGAACACTTGGTGTCGTTGGGCGCCAACCCATTGGATTTTGGTCCAAGCCCAGTACAAACCAAGAAGAACACATAACCATTGCCCTAAAATATCGCACAGACAATAAAATAGTAATAATGATAATAAAAAAAACAACAATAACAATAATAATAATAATAGTAATAATAATAAAACGAAACAATAAAAATAAAAATAATAATAAAAATAAATGTAACAATAATAATAAAACAATAATACTAATAATATAAAATAATAAGATAAAATAACAATAATAAAATAATAATAATAATAATAGTAATAATAAAAAGATAGTGAAAATAAAAATAGTAATAAAAATAAAAATAATAATAATAATAACAATAATAAATCAAAATTTTAAAAATAAAAATGATAATAAAATAAAATAAAATAAAACAATAATAATAAAAAAATAGAAATATTAATAAAATAGAAATATTAATAAAATAAAATAATAATAATAAAATAATATAATGATAAAATAAAACAATAATAATAAAACAACAGCAATGATAATAAAATCATCAATTAAACAAAACAATGATAATAATAACAATAATAATAAAATAATAGTAAAATAAAATAAAATAATAATACTAATAAAAATAATTAAAAAGTAAAATGAAATGAAATGAAATTAATAATAATAAGAATAGAAATAATAATTATAATAAAAATAAAAATAAAAATAATAATAATAATATATAATATATAAATATAAATAATAATAATAATAATAAAACGTAACTATAAAAAAATAATAATAAAAAAAAAATAAAAAAAATAATAATAATAATAAAGCAGTAATACTAATAAGATAAAACAATAATAATAAAATAAATCATTAATAATAAAACAATAATAATGATAATAAAATCTTTATTAAAATAAAACAATGATAATAATAATAAATAATAATAATAATAATAATAATAATAATAGTAATAGTAATATAATAATAGTCAATAATAATCATAAGTGTGTCGTATATAGAAGAAAAACTCTAAACATAACGCCAAGGCATGAAGAAGAATCATAATAATCATAGCATTGATAAGTTCACAAAGACAACTCAATATAATGGAAACTACAAGCACACACATAGTCTCTCTAAAACCACATACAACACAAACATCAAGAAGTTATACGATACAAGAATTTGGTTTAGGAGAAGACTTTCATGTATCAATATATATAACGCAATTGCATATAATATCATTAAAGTAGGAAATGGCAGCTCCCTTAACCTGGATTTCCCACTCCATTTGTGCTCCTAATGTCCCTTCTTGGCCCAAATTTGTCTTTGGTATTTTCTCCTATACTTGAGTGCACCTTCTCCCCTGAAACACTTCCCTTTGGTTCAATTTTGGTGTTTTGGAAAACCCTCTTAGGCATCCACACGAAAATACCTCCTCTCATACACAAAAACCAAAATAATGATTTAAATGCCATTAAATAATCCAAGCATAAAAAGATCTATTTTGCGAGCCAAGGTTCAAACTCGCATCCACCCAATTATTAAGCATATGCACAACCACCAACATATAAATGTTTCTTGACATATCATGCACACATATATTCATAACATCATGCCATATGTTCATATATGTGCCCACAATAAATTAAATAATTAAAACATCACATTAATGGCATACGCAAGACTTGAACCTAAGTCCCCCTCAAATGCACCAAGCATGTCTAACCACTTGAGCAACCATTGATCCTTTGTCTTAATTCTCCGCATTAATTACTTTATAGATTCCTTCCCTCACATTTATTAAATAAATATTTATTTATTTACTTAATTTTCTCGGGTGTTACAATGTTTACTTTGATTCTGCATCGCGTGGGTGTTTTGGGGGTTATGTGTCATTTGATGTGCATAATATTGATTAATTGAGCAGGAAAATATATTTATGCAATGTGAGTACCTAGGGATGAGCATGTGATAATTGGTTTTAAAAGAGAGGAAAAGGAATGTTTCATTTTGACAGTGGTGTTGTAACAATGTCTGGTTGGAGGACTGCCTTTTATGTGTAAGTTGGATGTTAGTTGGAAATCAATATGGAATGATTAATTGGTAAAATAAAATGGTTAAGAGATTCTTGTGAAACCTTAAGTGATGGTGTAATGAATTCATGATGTATGTGTTTGTGTTGGACTGTGATCTAATCATGTCATTATGACTAGATAAGCATATTTGATGTTATGGATTGTATGTTGAGTGCTTGGGGTCTTTGGAACCTGCTCCAAAGTTCTAAAAGCCAATAGCAATGATGCTATTGAAGTGGTGTCTAGCAATGTGGGGGATGCCGCTAGGCGATAAGGAAAAAACAGGGAAGCCTTGCAACGCATGGCGCCTGGCAGAAAGGGTGGTCCCACCAGGCAGAAACGATCTGAAACGGGATGAATACGCATGGCACCTGGTGGCGTGACGAATACGAATTATGGTTAGTATTACGGAGCTCCACTCGATGTTACGGATTGTAGTCTGTAACTGGATAATTCCCACGTGTGATCTATTAGTGGTGGCTAGTAGACGGATGGGCCATGAGTTAGAGCTTGTAGTAGCAAGAGTCATCTTAAGAATATCATCAAAGAGTGTAGAACTAGGAAGCGTACAAAGGAAGATGTTAATGCTTAGGTTTGAGGATTGTAGTTCTCATAAGGGTCGTGGGTTTAAATTTATATTTACTATATTTTGTATTCTATTTTTATTTTTTAGCTCACCCTATCTGCGTGTGTTTGGCGATGATCAGGTGGATATGGTTACACGGGAGCAGATGTTGTTGCAGGTGAGCATGTGGATGCTTAGAGCCGAAGAGGGGCTAGTGTGAGGACTTTTATGAATTTTCTTAACTATTTTGTAATCAGGTACTTATAATCGGTTTTTGGTATTTGTAAATGTTGAATGCATTTATGTTTTGTAATTTGGAGCTTTTCATAAAGTTTAATTTTCCTACGTTTTTGGGAAAGTGGTTTAATAAATTTTGTTTGGTATTTCATATTCTTTTATTTAATTTTAAACTAGTAATATTTGACTAGGATGTTACACCTAACTAAAGACTAATCATGGATGATTGAGTTTTGTAACCCTAGTTTGGTGCCAAGGTGGAGGGCGTCTCACTTTAAGAGTGTTGGTCATGTGGCAAGCTCTTAATGGCGTAATATTTCTCAAAGGTAGTGGCCATGTGTCACTTTTGTACTGGAGTTACCTTTTGCAAAAGAAGCTTTCCACATGGAACTCTGGAAATAAAGAAGCTTTTTTATAAGTAGTGACCACATGTCCTCCTCTCAATGGAGAAGATTTCTATACATGTACCATTTTACCTTTGGTGGCCAAGGTAGGATTTTTAGGGTATTTTGTCTACACATTTTGAAGACACCTTCTCTTATAAATAAAGGTGTCTCCCCTTTGTATAATCACTTTGAGATATGTAATTAAATGTTGCCAACATTTTGTGTCATCATACTAGTCTTATAAGTTAAAGCTAGAGCATCCCATTGGTCTCTTCTAGCCACCCTTCACTAGGACAGTAAAGGGATATTATATCAGTTTTTAAAGCATATTACATCAATTTTATAACAGATGTTGTATCAAGCGATGTAACAAGTGGAAAACAAATTACATTAGTTGTCAAAAAGTTACATACTGATGTTTAATGATCGTGGGCTCTAGGTTCTAGGAATGGACCTAAAGTTACACTCAAGAGAACTCCTAGGAAATGAATAATTACATATTTGTGAATAATAACTGAACTAATACAAGAGGGGAATATAGTGGTGAAATCTGACCTCAATACGTTTTTATTATATTGAAATCAACTCTTTTATTCAAATCTATTTTGACACACTTTTCACACAACCCAAACACTATTTTTTTTCAAATCAAACCAATTTAAAAACATTGTGTATTTTTCCAAATCCTTGTGGATACAACACTTATTGTACTACATCTACCTAATATTTCTGTTGGAAAATCGATTGCCTTGGAGCATTAACAATTGGAAAAACATGATAACTCATCTTATCTTCTTTTACCACCTACCAAGACTTATTTATCATGGCGCAATGGAATCAACAATGCAAAGAAGAAAGAATAACTGAAAAGAAGTACACAGGCTTGGAAATATATGCTCATGTGTTAGCTTGTTTGTCCATCACTGAGCAACCTATGGACAGTCAAAGTCAGACTTATAGTTGGGTTGTTTTGTCTGGGTAATATTCTCTTGTTTTCCTTTATGAATAACATATTTTCTTTAATACTACTTGATGTCTTTTGTAGGTGGGTGTTTGACGCTGGAGGTGGATCTCAAACCTTTGATGATAAGAGATTGGATTCTTTTAGGATCCAAATCTCATTTTAGCTAGGAATTTTGTTTTGGATTATTTTAGATTTGTACTCTTTGACTTATGATTGTTGTAACATCTTAGCCGAATATTACTAACTTAAATAAATAAAAGTAGAAAATTATTAATTAATCAACATTTAATAAATATTTTTTCCCAAAACGTTGGAAATTTAAAATTTTATTAATGCACGCGATTCCAAAATTCTCAATTTAAAACTGAAATATTATAAGTTCCAAAGTGTAACATCCTTCATAAAGGAAATACAAGAAAATCATGCTTAATTAAAATAATCCCCACGATAGCCCTCACTCCGGCTCTTTGCATCACCAAATCCACTTGAAACATCATCTGCTCCCATGTGACAAGTTACACGATCATCACCAAACACAAACAGATAGGGTGAGCTCAATATAATTTAATTCTTCAAGCTTCTACACACTTTGATAATGACTTTAAGATAACACTTGCTGCCACGAGCCACCACTCATGATTCCACTGCTACGAGCCACCACTTGTAAATCACACGTGTAGAAATATCATGTTAGGAACCACCATCTGCAACACCAAGTGTAGTTGCTCAATATGAACCACAATCTGTATTCTCAACACAATATTCCCCACATCACAGGCCACTACCTGTAAGTAGGGATGACAAAAATACCCGTGCCCGCAGATATCCGCGGATAAAATCCGCGACGGATAGCTACTACCTACGGGTAATGGGTAGCGGGTAGCGGGTATTTTAATACTCGGTTATAAACGGGCCGGGTACGTGTATCATACTATCCGTACCCGCGGGTACCCGTTACCCGCAAAAAATTAAAATTAAAATTTAATTTATATTTTATTAAGTTAAATTTAATTAAAATTAGAAGTAACAGTATATTTTATTATGTCAAATTTAATTATAATTATAATTATAATTATAATTATAATTATA
>Ga0214544_1010311_pt1 | contig 13858 bp, 8 predicted proteins | sample CNSS3metaG_FD_160074 | JGI IMG/M metagenome (GOLD analysis project Ga0214544, IMG submission 160074) | Root nodule microbial communities from cowpea collected in UCLA plant growth center, Los Angeles, California, USA - CNSS3 | ecosystem: Host-associated > Plants > Roots > Nodule | place: USA...
TATATATATATATATATATATATAATGCTTTAAAATAATTTCAGTCAAAACTTAAATTAATTAAGATGGAAGTAATGTAGATGTGATACAGACTTGGAAATGACAAAAGAAAAATGTGTTGAATGTGAATCTTCTATATCTTTATTGTTTTTTTTAAACATAATATATTATTATATATAAAAAATTTTGTGAGGTGCAAATTCTCAAAATCTAATATCTAACTCAATAAAAGGTAAATTTAATTGAAGTTGATTAAATTTAAAAAAAAAATACTAGGTTAAATTAAAAGGGGTTTTAAATTGAGTTAAATTATTTTAGATTTGGGAATAAGTCCATGTGTACAAATTTTTGAACAAGTAGAAAGTTGTTGTGTATAAAAATGTATAGAAATTATAACTTAAAAAAAGTGACACTAGTGAAAAAATAATTGATTAAATGTTTTTTTTCTATTTTTCAACCATCAATTCAAGTCTTATGTGGCAATATTTATTGTGCAAAAGAGGAAGTTGATCCATATAAGGAGTGAGTGAAGAAAGACAACACTATCTTTCTTCGATGTGAGATCCACTGAGGTGTTTTTTAGCACTGGATTCTAACATTTTTCCTCTCATAATAATCCCATTAAATAAAGTCCTAGTCATGTGAAAGGTACAATAATGAAGACACCTCATTTGCCCTTTCTCTTAATTAAGGATCCTGATTAGTTTAAGTGACAGTTAAATCTCACCAAATTAGTGAGAAAAGTATTCCATACTTTCTCTTAGAAACCAACTTTTGACCCTCCACGTTTTCTCCTCCAATCTTTTGGTTGGAAGCGTTTTGCACATAAAAAAAAATAAAAATCCCTTTTGAACCTTTATGTTAGCCACACACATTCAATGACAAAATTCCAAAGCAACAACAATCCAACATATAACAGTTCGGACTTATAATGGGAAGTATGTTAAACTGTCCAAACATCCTTTGTCAATAACAATTTTAGTGTCTGTGTGAGTGATATTTTTAAACCATAAATCATTTTAGAAGTATTTTTTTTGTTATTCTGACCTCAAATTTATTGAAATATCATCGTCAAAGTCAATTTTCACAACGATAATCGTTCACTTTGAAGCTTAAGGTATTAGGGTGGAAATAGAAAGCAATATTTAAATTGCTTTTTACTTGAACTTTTAAGTAATATAAAACTATTTGAAATATTAAAACATGTGTATATGAATTTATCCAATGCCATATGCAGCTTATCAAACCATTTTAATATGCAAACATTGTTTTTGGTTTGTGTTTTGAACATAGGGTGCATATTCATATGATCCTTCACCTTTATTCCCGACAACTGTGGTCTTTATATCGAACATTATTAAAAGTTAGCACTTGAGATTTTAGTTCCAACCAAACATGTGGATTTCTATCCATTATGGTCAACCAATGGTTAATATATTATAGAGAAGGTGCAAGAGAGGTGTTAAAGATGACGGAGGTGTGCCTGAACTGTGTCAGGCAAAACATAAAGAATTGAACATGCGAAGAAAAGTAGAAATAAGGTAAACTTTTATTCATGTGAGGAAGGAAACTATATATATAGATAACTATAACTACTAAATATTATTATCATAATTTATTGCTATTATCATTATTATTATTATTATTATTATTATTATTATTATTATTATTATTATTATTATTCAGTTGAAGGCAGTACTGAGATAGTTCTTGACAACATTTTCATTCAATATTTGCAACACTCTGGTGTTTGTAGGGCCTACGTATCTTGGTGTCTTGAACTGATTAGCAGCAGATCCAAGTGCCACGTAATGCTCCAGAATCTTCTGGAATGTTCCTTTCCTCACAACTCGGAGTTCAAGGGCACCAATGCAGTTGACTTTGCGAGAACTGGTGTAGCCAACATCAACAAAAGCCTTGTCCATGCAATTGCAGCATCCACCAAGAACTTCTTCACTTGCTTCTCCACTGATTTCCCAGAATATAACATAATGCCCTGGCTCTTTGGACAAATCTATGTGGCTTGTGTAGTCTATAACTTCTAATTTCTCCTCTGCCAACAACTGAGATGCTGCTTCCACAGCTATCTGCAAATCTTTCTCTGTGTTCTTGTCAATGTTGATGGTAAGCAGAAGATTGCTTCGCCTAACAAACTTCACTTCTGGAGCTGAGTTATGGAACCCCATAACCTTCACCACATCTCCAAGTCGGTACCTGTACAGGCCTGTAAATTTGGCCAAGTTATAACATTCATGATCAGTATATATAGGAGTGATAAGGTGGATTAGTGGTTAGATAGAGGGAAAGGGAGAAAAGGTTTCGGGTTCGATCTTCCTGCTAATATTTGCCCATAAAAAAATTCATGATCAGTATATACATATGGTAGGAAAAAGCTTGGTTGTACTGTTGTATTGTTGTGACAGCATAGCCTGTGTTACAGAATGCATGTAAATATGACAAACAAAGGACATGCATATAAGTCAAGGTAATGTCAGAAGCACGAAACAAGTGCAGGTAAAGATATGTTTGGATGAACTTTTAGAAGAAAAAAAAAATTAAATTCATGCAGTAACATTTATAAATTATATATAAACTAATTTTAACATATAATGAAATCAATTTAAAATATTTTTCCTATTTTTCTATTAAGTGAGTGTTTGTGAAGAGAGAGATCCACACGTAGCCTAAATCCAAAATTTGATGCCAGCAACTAAGAATGGACCTGTCTCTGAATGGTACAAATATTGATGTGATTAGGTATGTACTATATGTTACTTTGGAAATCACTAGGAATTCTTTTTCTTAAAGTTGGTCCCATGTAGGTCATCTCAAGAAGCATAAAAAGAAACAGAACCTCTTAACCATTCTCCCTCCGAAAAAATTAGAATTAAAAAACACTAATCTGTGAAATAAAGAATGAGTTTCTGCAAACATTATGGCAGTATCAAAATTTCCAATTTTGACAGAAGAAAGAGATGGTTTGAGGAAGGGTCATGATGATGAATTCATGGTCCTGATTCATTAATTGGAACAGGAAAAAATTGCACGAGAAGAGTTTGAATACCTGCTGGATTGGTGATGACTACCTCGTACTCCTCACCAACCTTCACATCAGTGAGCCCCACAGGCTTAGGATCCATACAAAGGAAACTGCCATTTGCATTAGTTTCTGCCGGCTCTCTCATTGGAATGAATTCAAAGTAGCCAATTTGAGGAAGAACAGTGTAGGTGGCCAATTCAGGTGGCACTCTTGGTTTCACATTGGTGCCTATCCACCCTTCAGAAGATCCATAATCTGAAGTCAACAAAGGCAACTCTCCAGCATAATGCCTCAACTTCTTCAAATAAGGTTCCATTGACCCAGTCATGATGCCATAAACATACTTCACATTTGGGAAAAGCTCTGGTATTAGGCCATACCAGTTGCTCAGTCCCATGCACTTATTGTGGATCAAGTTGGCCAGCTCAGGGTCAGGTTTCAGCAGCTTAGACATCGCTATCCTAACAGAAGGCACTGTGATCTTGCTGTTCAGCACCCCTTCTTTGATGTCAACACAAAGCTCCTCCCACACTTGCTCAAAGGTCCTAAAAGCACTCACAATGCTGTGTGCAAAGGTGGAAGACACCATATGAACTTCCTCCCTGAAGATTAGTCCACACAAGAGGTGACAATACAGTGATTGGTGAAAATCAGGACCAAATATAACTTCATCAGGGCTGCAAAATGGGGACTGAATGGCCTTCATTGCAGTCCTGAACCCTGGACTGCGAAACACATTGGTTGTGGCAGTTCCTGCTAGCACACCCCCTTCTGTCTTGAACTGCTTGCTGCTGTAGACAAAGCCCAAGGCTTTGCCATTGTTCATGGGAAATTCCCTACATCATGGAATTGTTGTCGGTTGTTATTTCCAACTAGTACAAAAAATTATTGAGGAAAAGGATAAACAAGAGATGAAATTGAAAACCTGTTCCTGAAGGCAAAAGAGGTGTGGTATATCTGCACTGTGGTGTCAAACAGTTCCTCATTCCATGGTACAAATTTTGGCTTTCCTTGAGTGGTGCCAGAACTGCAAGAATACAAATTTTCTCCCTTTTCAGCATCTGAACTGCAAATTCAATTACTTATTTGAAACAAACTGACCTCAAAGACATGGCTGTGATGGGTTTGCCAGTGAGAACAGAAGAAGTATCTCCATCAAGTATTCTATTGATGTAAGGCTCCAAGTCCTTGTGAGTGACCAGTGGAACAAAGGCTTTAAAACTCTCAGGGTCAGTCCTTCCATTCAGACCCAAATTCAGTAAGTACTCAACAGAAGCGTTATCTTCCAAAATCCTTTTCAGTGTTTCCCTTTGAATCCTCTCAGCATCCTTTGTCACCCTCTCAAATTCCTCCATCACTCTCTCCATGTTAAAATCTTCCACTTTCTCCAACATCTTCACAATGCTTCAGCTGCAGCTATTACTGAAGAAGAACGAGAAAACTACTCAATTATACATGGACGAGCAATAAGAGTTGGAGGTTGATTAATGAAAAGGGTAAAATAATAAGAAAATAAAAATAAAATTTGTATAAATAAGAATGACCACATAAATTAATTTTATTAATTTATAATAAATTTCTTAATTACTTTTCAATAATAATTTATCACGTTGGAATTATTTTTTATAAATCATACAAAACAGATATCTAAAATATTATCTTCTTTTGTAATAAAGTATTCATTTTTTTATCTACTAAAGAGAAACTTCTAGAGTATCTAAAATATTTTTTTAATTTAGTGAAAATAAATTTCTAACATGGTGATATCAGTATGATATTCACGATAATAGTGATGAATATTATACATTCAAGATACTTGAAATAAATATTTTTGTTTTTTAAGTTCAAGAATCTAAATAGTTTCATTTGATAGTTTAGTAACTTCCTTACTTTAAAATGGTTTTATGATTTATTTTTGTTCGGTTACAAAATTTTTCAAACTACCGGTGTTAGAAACTGATACTGCTTTGAGCAAACAAGTCTATGAACAATATATATATATATATATATATATATATATATATATATATATATATATATATAAGAATATTTATTGTTTTTCTTTAAATAAAATTTTCAAAATATGGCTAACACCCCAAATTATAATAATTTTCGTAGGTTGGTCCAGAAATAATAAAAATAACCTAAATGGGAGTGTAGTTATCATATACGGAGTGAGTTAAGTAATTTAATCCCAAAATAAAACTAGAGGTATATTTGAAGAAAACTAAACTGAGCTAAGTCCATATCCACTTTTCTGATCATTACATTTTATTTTATTATTGATTATTAATATATTTATTTCAATTTCAATAATTTTATTAACAAAATCCAGAAGCTTCTCTACTTTCATATCTCTGAGACAATTATTTTATTCTTTATTTATTTACTATTTTTTTTAAACACTAAAATTTTAAAAAAGTTATATTTTGATAAAGATTTTTTTATAAATTTGACAAAGTTTGCATAAATAAAATTAAAATAAATATATTTTTAATTAAAATAAAATCATAAAATTGTATTTTTATCTAAATTGATAATTTATCAAAATTTGTTAAAAGAAACTTTATCAAAGAATCATTTTCCGAGTCCTAAAACTAGTTCTGAACCTACAACTTAGCACTCAGCCTATTCAAAACATCATCCCTACCATCATCTTCATCTCTTTCAAACGCGTTTCTCTGTCGCGCTTATCGACAGCCACCAACGACAATGTCAGTTTCCTCCGTCACCACCGACAATATTATCGGCGCCGGCCAACATCAGAAGCCCTCTCAGCCTTGCCGCCGTTGAAGACCTTCTCCTGCAACCATGACCTCCGTTCACCGTTCACCCCTTTCGTCTCCGACTTCGAACCACCAACGTAACCTCCGTTGCTGCTACACCATTTCCTTAACGTATCTACCAGTTTTCGTCGCCTTTCACCGCCGGTTCTGCTCCACACCAGCCCTTGTCCGGGCTTTCGCTGGAGTCAACCGTCAGAACTTCGTCGGGGCTCCTCCCTCATTTCCATCCTCGCGCCATGTTCGAACGAGAACCACCAGCAGCCCGTCGCCATTCCTCTGCTCGAAGTTAACGTCAAGATATAAATTGTGCTGTTCTCTCTTTGAAAACGTCAAGATAGTCGCGTCTTGGTCTGAACCCTAACTCCTCTGCTTCACTCCGACCACCGTCTGTACCACCAGTTCTAATTCTCCGATTATCCCCTTTTTATTTAATTTTCTGTGTTTTTTTTAATATATGAATTGGACATTATTCTCCGACAATGGAGATTTTCTTCTGGTTTGATTAAGCTGTGCAGAACAGTAGCTTAATTGTTATGATTCTCTCTGATTTAATCACTTTTTTTAGCATATGAAAGGAATTTCTCTTAACTAATTCACGTTTTCTATTTTGTTCTTCTTTAATCTCTCTGTCTGTTTTTTATGAAAATACGTTTAAAACAGTCATAACATGAAGAATCAAGCAAAGGGAAGATCAAATGAATCAAAAGAATGAATTAAAAACGAAGAAAATCATAATGCAAGAGAGATCATAAAGCTAAACACACATGAAGAAGCAAATTACAGAAGAATATATAAGAGTATTCAATAGAATCCATATAGAAGAGATGATGAATAAAAAACCTCCGTTGCAGTGATAGTGTGATGGCTTTCAAAAATCCTCTTCTCTACCTTCTTCCCGATCCTTCAAAATCCAGTCGCTCTGACTTTCTCTGTTTTTCTTTATTCCCCAATTTCTTTCTCCGTCTGTATTTATAGCCTCCCAAAAGTTAAGTGAAGCGTGGTGTATGCGTTAGTTAAATTAGTAATGTTGTCTTTGAGTTCAGTGAATGCGAGTGAATGCACGTGAGAATTAATTGTGTTTTGTGTTCTTGTGTTAAGTGAGTTACGTGAGTGCGTGTGATTGAGTTAGTTTTAATTGCAGTGCGTGAGTGAGTGACAATTGTGAGTCAGTGTGTAAGAGTGTGTTAGGGTGAGTATGTGGTGTAAAAATGAATTAAAATCATTTTTAAATTTTGCTTAAAACTACCTTTTTGATCCAAATCTTTTCCAAATTTTGTCTTATAAGTTCTAAAGTTATTTTTGTGTTTAAATAAATCTTAATTTTGGTCTTGTTCAATTTAGTCATTTTTTTAATACCGTTTAAATCATTAATTATTATGAACAAGTGAATATCATGTGTCACCTTGTGTTTTTTTTTTCTTTTTTTAAATATCCACGTGTCAATCCAGCAGTGTGTCACAAATCAGAAACAATGTTTTATATTCAATTTGATTCTTATATTTGTTATTTTTGTTCAATTTAGTCCCATTCTTTTAACATGAAACAATGTTGTCCCTATGTAAATTGAGATCAAATTTAATTTTTATATTAAAATTTATTTATTATTCACATCATTAAAACTTCTATATAAAAATCAAATTTGATCCCAATTTCGATATGGACAAAATTGCTTAATTTTAAACTAAATTAAACAAAAATAACAAATATAGGGACTAAATTGAATATAAAACATTGACTTTGACACGTGTCACGCTACTGGATTGACATGTGGATATTAAAAAAAAATAAAAAAATATTAAAAAATAAAAAACCACGAAATGACACGTGACAACCACCGTTCATTACCCTTAATGATTTAAACAGTGTTAGCAAAAATTGATCAAATTGAACAAAATTAACGAATGAGCACAAAAAATAAAATTATGACTGATTTGACATAACTTGACGAAAATTGAGACAAAGAAGATATTTTAACCTTAAATTATTAACCAATTAATTCTTCTTTTAAATTGTTAATTTTTATTTTTTATATAAAATTTATTTCACTTTTTTTTATTATTTACTATTTATTATTTTTTAAAAGTTTTGAAAATCATTTTATGTGTCGGGACAAAATCAGAATTTGAGAATCATTTAAACGATCTAACCATAATTGATCTACTCAAAACAACAGTTTCCTTTAAGCATACAATCATTTGAATCTCAATAAGTAGACAAAGTTCAACAATTTCATTAAAACTAACTATAGAAAATCTATAAATAGTACATTTATCAATTGGCAAGTGTACTAACCAGATCACCCCTTAGCAATAATTTATCTATAACTTGAAATCAAAAAGCATTAGTTTCCCTTAGTTAGATCAAGCTCTAACTAATTAGCTTAAAGAATTTACTCTTCCTAGACACATATACATATAATACTCATAAAGTTGAACATATTTTAATACTCCTAAGCAAATATAGATTCATATTGAACTTTTGAGTCATATGTATCTATAACACATACATGCAAAACTTCTACAAATGACTCAAGAGAATGGTAAAATATGAACTTATTTAAAAAAAAAAATTGATCAGAAGTAATTGTTGTAGTCTAAGTCAAGATTCTTATGACATACTCTAATTTTGAAAAAGAAAATGAATAAGTTAATCATAATCTTAAAAATAACTTCGGAAAATAAAAATAAAAATGATAATTTTAGAGAGATGATTGTTTTTATAAAATAAAAATCGACTAAATTATTGTTTTCATTTATAAATTTTATATTTTAATAATAAAATATTCAAGTTCAATTTTTAAACATCATTAGTATTTATTAAATACTTCCATGATTAATCTTAGTTATGGGATTAAATTATGAGCAATTAAACTAAATAAAAATATCATGTATTTTTTAAGTTATGTTGAGTAAATTTTAGTTTTCATTAAGCAATGATGGGCGATGTATATAAATTTATAAATGTATGAGATAAATTTGTTAATTTTATCATGACTAGATAGCAATTCATTAATTTTATCTGCCACAAAATCTTGTCTTAATTTTTAAAATTTATATGGAATATGTTTGCCTTAACTTGTGAAGTATAACTAACTATATATACATATTAATTTATCTTGAAATAAAAAGAAAATAAAAAGTAAGCCAAATAAATTAAAGTCGTTGTTTCGGACCACAATTTGTACACACACGATAAATATGTGAGGGATAGAAGAAGAGTCTGATTGAATTGATGAACTGAATAATGCGAAGGGTAGTGTTGGGCTTGCATCACACATATAGGATGCAAAATCCCCTTAAAAATATATAAATTTATTTTTATAATATTTACATAATTCTTTGGATATATTATCTTCAAAATAAAATGAAAGTTTCATAAAATATAAATATTTTGAATAGTTCCTATACATATTTTTAATATATATATATATATATATATATATATATATATATATATATATAATACATAAAATATTATATTAAAACTAGGTCAGAACAAATCAAATACAAAAATTAACATATGATAAACGAACTAAACCAATAAAATACATAAAACAAGTAATAAATTTTAAACATTGAGTCAATAACTTTTATCTAGTTCATTTAATGAATTAAACATTATTTAACTCAAGTGGTCACTCGTAGCTTGAACAATTAAATATCTAAAAGAAGAATAATGGCTACAGTTTTCTCTTTAATTTGAGTTAAAGTGGTAATTCAAGTTAGTTTTTCCCACCTTTTTCGTTATTTTATTTTGGATGATTGTTGAATGTATTTGGATTTTTTTTTTTTCAAATAATCTTTTAGAGAGAAAATCGATAATAAAATAAAAAAACTAACTTGTACATACAAACTATTTTATACAAATGATTTCATATTCTTATTCTAAATCTGTATTTTTAATTTATAAAAGATTTATTTTTTTCTCTCCTTAAAATTCTCATAAAAATGTTTCACCAAAATGGTTGCGCCGTCCATATATTACGAGATGGATGATTGAGGCGCAGAGAGTTGCAGGGATAGAACGGAAAGTTAACGAATTCCGGCGCCAACAGTGCCACGTCACTCTCATTATGAAGCAATGTGGTGAAGAAAGAAAGAAAGTTAATGTTAATGTTAATGTGATCCAAACAAAAAGTTTGTTCATCTCATGACATGTGAAAAATGGTGTTATTTAAGTTTGTAAAGCAAAAAACAACCTTATCCTTAACGATTATGTCTTAGTTTGTCTTGTCAATTCACCCACAAAATCTAAGAATCACTTTGAATGGCTCTCCTGTATCTTCAACTCATCTCTATTACACACCGGCCATCAAACTTTCTTCTTATTGCATCCATTAATGCACTCTTATATATTAAAGTTTGAGTACAGATTTCATTCACATCTTTGATTCATTTTATGGTTTAACAAAGACAAACTTTTAAGTTGTTTGCCATTGAAATTTTAAAATTATAGGTTAAAAATGAATTTTAAATCTACTTAATCTCACATAATCAATTTGTCAGTATTTCACTCATATATTATAAAATTGTCTTATTTCTGGGTCGATGTAAAATTTTTAATATTATATGAATTTATCACGTTCAAAATTCAATTTTTTAATTTTTTAAGTTATATTTAAAGTAAATTTGAAAGTTTGAAGAACTTTGTTTGTTTACGAGTACAAGGTGTTTAAGATTAATAAAAAGATAATATTTTACTATTTTAAGCTATAAAATAAATAAATAAAAAAACTTAAAGTTATAATGATAAAAAATATATATTTCATTCTTCAATTTTTATATATGTAGCTATCTAAATTTTGTTTTTCTTTTAATTTTTGTAAGTTGTTGACATAGTCTTTTTTTTTTCCCATTAGAATTATAATTTTTGATTTGTGTAATTTTTCCTTTCGATCTCAAATCTTTCTTTTTGTGTTTGTTGCATGGACGGAGTTATAGAATTATTGTCAATTTCAAGTTAACTATTTTGCTATATATATTATTATGCTTACAATCAACTTCATATAAATCTTGTAAGAGATGTGAATTCATATCAATCTTATAAGGGATGTGAATAAGATAAGAAAAGAAAAATCAGTTTTAGTTCTTTTATTATTTTATTTATAATTAAATTTTGTATTGTAAAATTCATCTATTTAGGTAAGATGACATTTTTCAACTTTAATTTAAATTGGGTAATGTTTTTATCATATTTAATCAAATAGACTGAATTGAGCTTCCAGTGAAATCTAGTAAAAAATTTACTGGTAGAAGACTTTTTCAATGCTTAGATTAAGAGAGTAAAGATTTATTGTGAAAATAATGAATGAGATGAGTTAAAATTACCCTCTTACTCTTTAAAAGACAAATAATATGTATAGGACTCTCAAGTACATGAATTTTAATTTTTATTAATAACCAGTACAAGATAATAATATATTAGTAAAATACCACCAAATATCAAATAATATATTCTGAGTGTTGAGAGTGTAAAATACTTACATGAACCAAAATACGCATAAGTTTGAAAATATATAAGCAAAATTCATGAAAAAAAAATGTAATTAGATACTTAATTTTAATATAAAAAAAGTATGATTTAATTATTTTATTATGTTGATGATCTCATAAAAAAAATATTCGTGGATGCAATTCATACTAACATTACCGACCACACTAATAATTAATTAATACCGAAAACAGACAAATTATATAACAACAAAACAAATAAATTTTTAAAGTTTGAGACTTAGATGTGCAATTAAGATAACATATCGAAATAGAAAATTTAAAATTATACTTTAATAATTTATTTATTTTTATTACTTCACATTTTCTTTATCTTGAATAACATTAACATGCATACATGAGAGCATGCTTTGTTAGGTGGACACTCCTTCCATAGTGTGTTTGTTTTTTGAGCAAATGTATTCACTGTTCGATAATAAAGTTAGAAAAATGAGATTACATTACAAAATACTATAGAATCGAAAAATGAAAATTATCATTTCAATTAAACTATTTTCCTTAGAGTAAAAAGATTTGTGATAAAAGCTGGATCAATAATATTTTTATATTGATTATCTTTTAATATTTATAATATATTTTTATTTTGAAGTATAAATTTTTATAATAATTGTATACTATAATCAGGGACGAATTTTAGAAAGATGATAGAAGTCATCCACAATTTTTAATTTTTTTAAAATATATGTTAAAATTTGTTTTAATTTTGTTTTAAATAATTTGTTTTAATCTTTTAGATAAATTTTAATTTTTTTTATAAAATATAATATTTAGTGTTAATAAATAATAAAATATAAAACTAAATATAATAAAAATAATAAAATTTATTGAGCTATTTTTCTTCTTTCCTCTCATTGTTTTCTCACATATTATATTGATCTTCTACTTTTTGCCTATCTTCTTTTGTGTCTGAAAAAGAAAAAAAAAAGTTAGACACAAATTCATTTCATTTCTCATCTTTTCTCCTCTTTCTTCCATTTTATAAAAAGGTATCTCTCATGTTTCTTGATAATGAAATATTAGTTTGATATTTAGTGTTTTTTCATCTCATGAATTTTTTTGTATATTTTTTTTTTATGAATATGGGAGGAAAAGTTATGCCTATATTTTTGTTATAACTATTTTTATAAAATAAGTTTTTAATTGTGATTTGATTATAATAGATTTTTCTTTGAATAACTACGTCTCTTGATTTTCGATTACATTTTGATAACTTATTTTTTAGTTTTAATTTTTTTTAAATAGATATATTTAGGAAGAATAAAATAAGGGATTCATTTTTTTAAGTGATAAAACTGTGAAGATAAAAATAAGACAAATTTACTTCACATATTTTCAAATATGATACTAAGGACCAATTGTTAAAGGAGATAAATCCTTTTTTAACCATTTCAAGAATTATAGGTGAGAAATTTCATATTAATCACCAGTGTAATAAGGGCTTTTGGCCCCGGTTATGTTCGGCATTCTGCCTCGGTTTTAGAACCGAGGCATATTGGGGTGAGACCAAAAGGGGGTGCCTTTTGGCCTCGGTTATCACCCGAGGCGTAAAAGCACTTTTCTGCTTCGGTTGTCGAGGGACCAGAACCATAGGTTCAACAATATTTTTTTTAATTAAAAATTTCGCAGAGCCTTTGACCTCGGTTATGGTAAGAACCGAGGCCATATACCCCGTCACTACCCATCAACAACCATCCATCATCAACAAACCCATTCTCAACAAACCCATTCTCTTCAGATTCACCCACTTTCCACTTTCCAGTTCATGAAAAAAGATTTAACAGAAACCAACAATATTACAGACGAATCATGTGTGTATATCAGATATCTAACAGTTCAAAATATTACCCACTTTCCACAACAACAGTTCAAAATAAAACAAAAACACATAACAAATGAAAAACTAGGATTTCATAAAACCCTGCAAGAACTATAACTGAGATTCATCAGGGAGAGCGAAAGTTGGAGTAATCGCGAAGAGCTTCTTGCGGCGAAGACAACTGGGGCTCGTGAGATTGACTGGGGAAGTGAAGCATGGAACCCCATTTTCCTGGTTTGGGGAATGATCATCAAAACAAAACACGACATTCACACGCTCCTCTTTCTCACTGCACTCATCTTTTTCCTTTCCACAACCACCTCCCCTGCAGACAACATAAACTTGATCTACAAGGGTTGCGCGGACCAGAAACTGCAAGAACCCTACTCGCAGAATCTCAAACCCCTGTTATCGTCCTTGGTGGCAGAGTCTGCGCAAAAGGGTTTCGCCGCAACTACGCAGAACGGGCTCACCGGTGCGTACCAATGCCGAGGAGACCTCACCGGCTCCGACTGCCACCGCGTCACGCTCAACGCTGTCTGGACCTGCAACCGCACGCGAGCCAGATTCGAACGGTCCTCAACGCCTGCCTGCACCCGTGTCCGTGACCACCACCATGCCATCCGCGCGGCGGCGCGGGATGCGGACGGTGAAGGAGGAAGAAAGGGAAAGTGAAGGAAGGGCTTCGCGGAGAGAGAGAAAGTGG
>Ga0214544_1010313_pt1 | contig 13852 bp, 6 predicted proteins | sample CNSS3metaG_FD_160074 | JGI IMG/M metagenome (GOLD analysis project Ga0214544, IMG submission 160074) | Root nodule microbial communities from cowpea collected in UCLA plant growth center, Los Angeles, California, USA - CNSS3 | ecosystem: Host-associated > Plants > Roots > Nodule | place: USA...
TTGCAGAGAGATGACTGCTTTGAGGATGGCAAGAACTCCAAAGAATATTGGTAGAAAATTTTGGGTACAATCTATTTTTATTTTTGTGTTAATAATAAATTGGTTTTAATTTTTGGTTTATTGATTTACAGAGTGGTGGTTCTAATAATGTGGGCTGCAACTTTTTCAAATGGTGGTGTTGATGAAAAGGATGTCATCATCATGACACAAATGAGGCAGATTAATGATTTGGAAAAGGATGTCCACTTCAATTTCACCTTCCACTTCAACATCACTATTCAGACCAATACAAACCCTAATACAAACCGTGCCACCTGTACAATGTTCCGTTAATGATTTAAACGGCGTTACAGAAAATAACCAAATAAAACACGAATTGCGAAAATGAGGACCATTCTAAACATTCGGTAAAAATGATGACCATTTTAAACATTTTGTTAAAATGAGGACCATCCGCAACAAACACTACGAAAATAAGGACCAAAAAATATTTAAGCCTAAAAAAAAAAAATTGGCAAGTGTCCTGTTATCTTACCTTTTTCAGTACCGTACAAGTGAGCAATTTCTTTACCTTATTTTTCAGGTTGTCCCCTTAAAGCACCAGTAGTAATAACTTTAACGATGAAAATACGATGCATTTTTTGTTTGGTTAAAGAAATGAGCAAGGAAAAATAAATTTTATATTCATTTTCCTTTTAATTTCAATTTCATTTTCATTTTTTTTTCATTTTAAACGGACAAAAACCAAAACATGAGATGAATGGAATTTAGACGCGTAGAGGCTTTTTAATGACGAATTAATGTTTACGTACATTCTGACATTGATTCCTCCGTGTGAAGATTTATAGTAGTACTTTTTTGTTTTTTCATTTAGTGAGAAAACTTGACTTTTGTTTCTATTTTTCACATTTATTCACCTATGTACGATTTGCTCATATGCTATTGACTATTCAACAATTTTTGATTTGAAAAGAGAATGCATAACCACCACGGTGCACACACTCTGCTCAGTATAATCAATGAACATTGGGTAGAAACAAGTTTATAGGACTAATTAATTGATTATCTTTATACCATGTTCTATGTTTGCAATTAGTTTTGTTCTAATGCAGTATTTACGTAACTTTTTTTCTCAGCACACGTCAAGTAATTAAGAGAAGTGTAAATGAAGAGGCTATGCATCTATAGTTTTAAAGTCAATTGTTATCTGAATTTTCAATTCAGAGAAATATAATTTCATATCATAGTAGTGAAAAGAATGACTTAAAGTACATTAATTCATGCATACGGTTGAGTTTAGCTTATGTAATCAGAATGACATCTTTTATATCATATATTAATTACTATTCTCAAAGATTCTACAATAATTTAGTTGGTTTTTGTGGAAATTCTTCACATAAGTGTTTTATTGTTTTTAAGTTGTAATAGTTAAGCTTAAAATGCTTGTATTTTAATCCAAGTGAAATGTAAGATTTCATTCAAATAAAACAATGTTCTACGCTGAACTGCTAAACATCATAACAGCATTAACATTACGAGGTTTTCATGTGGGTCACATGGAGGAAAAGTAATAGCAGACGCATGCATATGAGCAGAAAAAACTGTGGAAAATAAAAAATCAAATATTAGAAGATATTGGGGTAAGTCAAATAAATGTTGGTATGCTCTTTTGTTAATTTTTCCAAGTTATATAGTTTCTCTTTCTTTTTTGGTTAAAGGGAGGGGGTGGTTTTTATTTATTAATTGCTAAATGGAAGTGCGTGAAACTTTATAATTGACTAAATAGAGTGTCTCTCTGAGTGATTACTTATTTGTAGCAGCAAATGACTCCAATTTAGACGCATAGATGATTCCATGTTAAAGATTTTGCACCACCAAAAAGAAGATACAGACAATCATAATCAACCTAGTCAAAACCTCGAAAAGCAATGTTGGTCTTTGGGCAGACAATAGAAGAGGAAAGAGTGATGATTCAGTTGGAGAAGAAAAATATCCAAAATACAAGGCACGATCCTTTTCAGATCCGTAGCTACAATAAACCCAACCTCACCGACACAACACATCCTTTTCAATTTTCCTCTCGCACTGGCAACCACTGTTGAAGTTGGTTAACGAGTCTCATGATTGTTTCTCACTCCCATTTCACACACGTAATACATAACACCAATTTCGTAAACAGCCACTAACAACAAAAAATTGCAATCTCACATGTAGGGGTAAAAAAGGGCACAGAAGTAGTGAAGAAAAAGAAGAAGAAACTGCATTAAAATAAAAACTCTGGCATTGGGGTGATTTCGGTGTTAGTAGTTACAAGACGTAACGGTAAAAGTAGTATTTGAGTGGCTGAAAAGAAAAAAAGTGGAGGGTATATGTACCTGGCTGTACATGTACAGTGTAAGATCAACACGGCCGTGGCATGGGGCCGCACACGGCGAGGAAGGAGCGACTCCGGCGCCAGCTCCCGGGGACAACCAATATACGACACCACCGCTAAATCAAAACTACTTCCGCAAAGCAAAAAAAAATAAAAATGTACTATTGTACTACTGCGCTGCTAATAATGATAATAAAAATGGTTGTGGCGGGCTAGGCTTCGAGAGCGAAAGGAGTTTGGAGAAGATCGTAGGGAGCCCATAGGGCATCCAAGGGGCAAGGGCGGTTGGCGTCGAGGCGGGCCCAGGGTTTTCCCTTCCCACTCCAATGCAGGAGGCTCACCGGGCCTGGATGCAAGTCTCTGCAGAGGCCGCGGAAGTTATCCCCGCCAAGCCCATGCTGGTTCCACCTGTGATCCACCGGGCCTATGTTGCCCGCGAAAACGAGTAGAAACGGCGGAAGGGAGCCCAGCTCGTAGATCCGCATTCTCTTCTGGAGCTCCATCCACTCCTCGATCTTCCTAGTGTAGTCGCCGGCCCGCCAGCGTTGCAAATCAATCACCATGACGCCGGTGTTGAAGTAGCAGGGCCTTCGGCCCGCGAAGGTGAGGGAGAGAGAGGGGTTGGACCAGAAGGAGGGGGTGAAGTAGGCGCTGAAGTTGGCTTTGCAGTATTCGGGCGCGGCGAGGACGGTGCTGTTGCTGTTGTCGTTTCCGAGTGGGGTGGCGGCGAGTTTGGCGATGTCGTCGACGAGGACGAGGTCGGAGTCGAGGTAGACGATTTTGCGGACGGAGGAGGGGAGGAGGTTGGCGAGGTAGTTACGGGCGTAGTTGAGGGGGCAATCGAGAGCGGAGCGGATGGAGGTGGAGATGAGGCCGGCAACTTGGCGATCGTTGAAGGGGTAGATTTGGAAATTGAGATATGGGAAGGAATTGGAGAGGGTGCGGTTGAGGAGGGCGGAGGAGGAAACTCTGGAGGCGGCGGTGACGAAGTGGAAGATGACGTTTTCTGGACAGGAGGAGTGCTGGAGGACGGAGAGGATCGCCGCCATGGACCCCCGGAGGTAGGTGATGTCCAGTGTCATGGCCACGTGAACTGCCGCGTCCCAACACGTGTGGGTGTGTTCCGGCTCGGCGGTGGCACAGGTGGGGGAGTTGTAGAATTTGGGTGCTTGTTTGAAGTGTTGCTGTCGATGTTGGGTGATGGCAGCGGCATGAGTGGAAATGATAAGGATGAAGCAGAAACCTATTAATGCAGATGAATTGAGTGCATTAGTAGAAGCCATGATCTCTCTTAATGAAACTCTGATGATTGATCCAAGGTTTTATCCACAACTACCATCACAGAGAAAAAGTACTCTGTGTGTGTGTGTGAGACAGAGAGAGAATATGAATATGATATAACAAATCCTCTTCTACTCTACTACAATACTACAACTACCATTTTCTCTCTCTATGCCTTTCTTGCCTTGCCTCCTTCTCCACCCAAATTTGAAGTTCCTTCAGAAATACCTGTCTTTTATGCATACTCATTCATCTTCTCTGTTACTCTCCTTCGCCATACCATAGTTTTACACCCACTTAATTTTACTCTCCATCTTTCAAGTGTACCCAAAAATGTTACTTTCTGTTCGACATAACTTTTCTATTTAAATTAACCATGGAATTAATAAACTTACTCCTTCTTTGGTCAAACTTGTGATTATTTATGAAATATTGATTCGAAATCAGTATTTTTCTTACTTTTTTATTTATTTCCCATTAAAAAGCAGCTGAAATTATACATACTTTAAAATGAAATATTCACTGTGCGCACTTTGTGAATACAGAAGATGGAAAAGGTTTATTTTCTTTTTTCTAGCAAGTGTAAAACAAGAACAAAACATAAACCTGTATCATATACTTATATATGACGATGATTATATAATAATAGCAATATGAAGTATAGTGGAGAAGTCTCAATGCACTTGAGATATTCTCTTGGTCTCGAAGTTTTGAACCTTGGGATAAATTATTTTCCATCGATGTATGTAGGCTTAAATACTTTTGTTGTCCTCATTTTCGTAGTATTTGTTGCAGATTATACTCATTTTGACAGAATATTTAAAATGGTCCTCATTTTTACCGAATGTTTAAAATGGTTCTCATTTTTGTAATTTGTATTTTATTTGGTCCTTTTCTATGACGCCGTTTAAATCATTAACCGAACATTGTATAGGTAACACAGTTTGTATTAGTAATGATTTAAACGGCACCATAGAAAAAGACCAAATAAAACACGAATTGCGAAAATGAAGACATTTTAAACATTCGGTAAAAATGAGGACCATTTTAAACATTCTGTCAAAATGAGGACCATCCGCAATAAATATTATGAAAATGAGGACCGAAAATATTTAAGCCATACATATAAAAACCATGATATATTTGAATACTTAAAGTGTCTTGTTCAATTTTAAAGTAATATTTCCGTACTTTATATATTATGAAATCGTCCTATAATATAAAATTTTTAACAATACACCTAGACGAAGAAAATTTACATATTTTATTCATCATTCTAAACAAATAAAACTTACATATTTTATTCATCATTCAATAGGAAGGGTATTTCTAAAACGGAGATTATCCGTTTAACCCTTCTGTAATAAACCTTAGTTATGTGTTTTTATTTATTTATTTTTATTTTTAACTATTTTAATGTATGCTCTTTCATTTCAAATACTTGCATAATTATTAGGAAACTTATTAAACATTCTTGTGTTAATAAAATATAAAGCTATTTGGTTATACTGCATTTTATATCAGTATGTTACTTTATTTGTAAGAAATATTAAAACATAAACATAAAACTAAAACTAATCAATACTTTGAAACAATAAACAACTTATAGCATGTAGAAGTGAAAAAGAAAAGAAAAAGAAACCCTGTGATTGAGGAATTGGGATGCACAAAAAAGTAGTCACTTCCTCTGAGGGGGCATTTGGTAACATTACTAAAAAGTTTAGCCACCACCTTTTTGTTCAATGGGCCTATTGCAAATGGCTTCACAGACTAGCCACGTTACGTGAAAAAAACCCCAACATTGTGCCACATGAACATCAAATGTCAAGTAAAATACAAGGAATTTTTTCTAAGAAAAAAAGAGCCAAAGAAAAGTTGTTTTGGTGTTGTTTAATTTCAAAGGGAAAGGGACATGGAAGCTAGAGATATCGTAGGGCAAGGACTACACAGTAACCACTTATCTTTTTTCTCTATATTCTGACCTATTTCTGCACCTTTCCTTCATTACTTCCATCACCAAGTACAGGTTTTTTCGCATATCTTTTACAAATTTGCCTACATTTTTAATGGATAAGTCGAAAAAATATTATTGTTTATGTAATAAGTCGTCTATAGTTACGACGACTTCAACTTTAAATGTACATATAAATTATCAGTATAGAATATTTTTTCAAAACATTTAAGTCGTCATGATTCCATACAATTTAACATTTTTATATTTTTACATAAATTGAAATTATTATTACTCCTAACGAATCTCGTACAAACCGATACATTTAAGTCAAAATTGTTATGATTCTTGACAACTTATTTCATAATCAATAATATATTTTTGACGTGTTCATTCTCGTAATATTTTGATTCTAGATAGGTTAAAAAAAAAACAAATCTATGAAAGCCTACTATTTATATTTTCTTCGAGACTTTATAAAAGTGGCACCTAGAAAATCTTTCACAAAATTAAAACTGTCTGGTGTTCATGTCTGATCCAAATAAACATATAGTGGATTTTTAATTAACATTATAATTTTTACTTTCAAAAAGACAAAACACATATTATTAAAATCTGCAAAAGGGGAAAATATAAGTTATAGTAATCACTGATGTCAAGATACAAAGATAGAAATTAAAAATCCTTTTTTTTTTTCAAATTTTGATATTTGTATGAACTTCACCTGTAGTTATTGCAGTGGAGTGATGATGTTAGTATGTTGTCTTTATCTGAACACTTGTTGCACTAAACCTGGCCAAGTTACCAATTCAATTTGTTCTACAATATTCTTCTATACATGTGTCAACTTTTAGTAACTAAAGAAAAGTCACAAATTAACCCTTTAGATGAAGTGAGTGAAAAAAAATTGACATGTCTGTCTTAAAAAACTTCTTTGTCGGCGTGTTTAAAAAATACGATAAGAACAATTAATGTGGTCCAAAACTTGGGATGAACTCGTAAACCGTGACATGTTTTCTATATACAACTGTATAAACCGAATTCCCGTTTACGTGCACAAATTCAAACTCAGGTTTAAAAGCAATGCGTAAATTGTTGAGGTGCCAAATTGTGTGTACGTGATACACCACACGTGTGCATAGAGTTTCCCAATTCAGGTAAAATGGTGTTTGGGAGCAGAGATTCAATCTATAGATTTAGATGAAGTCTTTGTTTAAAGATTAAGAATTTTGCATTTTGCCATATCCTAATGGTCAACCCTATAAGATAGGTTCCTGTATATGGAACTGGATTTGAATTAAGAAGGTCCTAAATAAAGCATAATTTTATTTATCTATGGTTACGAAACAGTTAATGAATAAATTGACAAGTTAGGTATTATCTATTAGTTATTTTTTTCATTTTTTTCTTTAATCAATTCATTGGTTTACTTGATGGTAGTACGTAATTAAAAGTTGGGTTAAATACGTGATGTTTTAACTTTCGCTAAAAATTAAAATTAATTCATTTTTGAAATTTTGATCAAATTTAGTCTTTCAACTTTACAATTACGTGAATTTAATTTTTTTAACCAAATTGGTTAAATTCAGTTTAAGTTTAGTTGACGTTTTAAACGTGTTTTATTATAGTATTTAAGTTGTTTCATAGTATTTGATATTTTGATACAATTTAGTCTTTCAACTCTAGAACTGTGTAAATCTAATCTTTTTAACCAAACTGGTTAAGTTTGGTTTAATTAATGTTTTAAATTTGCTTCATTGTAGTATTTAAATTGTTTACACAGTTTAACACATTTTTATTTCAATATTAATTAAGAAATTATCATGAAATATATTTGAAATATTAAATAAATTTAATAATATTTGGTTAAAAAGAAATTAAATTCACACGGTGTGAAAATCTAAGAGATTAAATTTGACTAAAATTTCAAAAAAAAAATTATTCTAATTTTCATTAAAAGATAAAGAACAAAAACATATTTAACCCTTAAAAATTTAATTTCGTAGTCGTTAGTCTAATTTAATGATTTATAAATTTATTATGCGGTGATTAATGATTTGGTTACTATATAAACTCACGTTACATGGTCATCGTGCAGTTTTTTTTTTCTTATAGTTTGATACCTTTCTTTGATTTTAAGTTTGTTAACATAAATTTATATTCTTTTGGTAAAATTCAAATTTCCACCAAAAGCTATTCTTAAATTTTAACATACCTTAAAAAGTAAAATACATATGGAGATCTTACACCATTTTTATCCATCCAATGTAGTTGTCGGTGATAATGAAGTTTCAGAAATGTAATATATTACGATTCAAATAACTTATTTACTTGACTACTATTTAAATTTAGAATTCTTATTCTTATCTGATCATTTTTCTTTTCTTCAATAAATAAAAATATTTATTAATGTTGATGGAGAACATTTTATTGGACTTTTCTTTTATGACCGGTAATCGTACATTTGACAAAAAGACCACATATCATACTTTTTCTTTAGAATTTTATTTTTATTTGAAATTAAAAAGGCCGTAAATATAAAAGTGCTGATTATTTGAATTTGAAACTGCTACTGGTTACTAAAAACAATAAAATTTAAACTTGGGAACTAAATTTTATAATACCATTTATTTAAAAAATAAAGAGTTTGTGTGGTACGCACGCACACTTAAATTGACCATGTGGAAGATTGGGGAAGAGGCATGGTAATACCATTATGTTTGGTAGCCCAAAGAATAAATTGGCCCCACTTCTTAATAAATGAGGATTGACTTTTAGTTCAAAAAAATAAAAACCTTGATTTTCATTTTCTGTGTCTTGTTTGTTTCTGCCAACCTTGGCCCAAATCCATCTTCAGCCTCAATTATTTTAAATGTGAATCACGCCAAGGACTTCCTTTTACAATTCAACATCTATAAATTTGCTTCACATACTGTGGAGATATTTTTTTCTTCAATAACAACCATTTTATGTCAAAGCAACGTTGAGTATATTATGAAATATTGATTTATGAAACTTTCCAACTATAAAGCTAAATCAAGTTTTTGATACAATAATTTGTCTGAGTCACTCTTTAAAATTAACATTTGGTTCCTAATTTAAGTTATTCAACTTTCTCATTTTTTTTCTTAACATGAAATTTAGATTTCAACATGTAATTACTGAATAAGATCATGCAATTAATAAAATAAGTTATCATCTACAAAAGATATTTTATTAATAAGATATAATAGAGTTTTTTTATTTTTTTGTTCGGATTAATTAAAATATTAATAAAATATATTTTCATGAATATATAAAAAAGAAAAGAGCATATGATACAAAAGCTTCAAATATCCTAGTTTGAGGTCTCAATACTCATTAATTATAACAGATAGACTTTTTAGTCAGAATTTAATTTTATTCCAAGTCATAATATATAAATTTAGTATTACAAATTACATAAATAAAAATCGAATTGATGAAATTTAGCATATGTTATCAATTAGAAGTATCGCACGCGTATCTTTTGTGCTTCAAAAGTATGTTGGAAAATTTTCCATAGTTAACTCAGACGTACCATCAGAAAATTTGTTCACGAAATAATAAATGTAAAAAATCACAAACAAACTTCAGATACATCAAACAAAATACAAAACAAAAAACATACGTGATTATTTACCCTTGTTTGTGTTAAAATTACTGCTTAATCCAAGCAATATTTTTTTATATGGGCCAACCTAGATTTAATTTCCTTAAACTTCTTTAACAGCGAATCTTGCGTATAAAAAAAATCACTAAAAGAGCTCGTTAGATTTTTATTGAAATTAATTAACAAAATTAATAAATAAGTCATAACAATAGCATGATTATAAAAATGAACTCTTTAATCAGATTAAATAATCTGAAAATGAAAGTTTGATGCTGAAAATTAATTTGATTGATACTGATAATAAGAACAAGAAACAAGAAAAGTCATCAGATTAAATACTGTAATTATCAATCATAACATGTGAAGAAAAAAACTTAGTTATCTACTTCTGAACTAATGAAAATTGAAATGTAAGGATTTGCTTTAACAGTCTGTCTTCATTATAGTTCCATCTTTAACCCAAGTAATTAATTGGGATTAGGAACTTTGAACTACACAAAAATAAACCCGTCTTTTAGCCTCTCTAGCATCTTATTAACAGTTTTTCATTTTTTTCATATTAAATAAACCTTCAACCATTATCTGTAAACCAATATTCACCCTTACTACCACACCATTGTATCAGTAACCTTATGTCTGTCGAAGCTTCTTAGAACAAAAGCTTTGCCCTATGATTCCATGAATAAAAAGGTGAAATTTTAAAATTTGAAATAAAAAATAAAAATGCAGAAGAGAAAAGAAAACATTGCCCTCCTGTTTTGAAAAGTATGCTTTTCTTTCCACTTTCTCTTTAATCTATTTTCCCACCCAGTTACGTTCTCTTCTCCAAACATTCCAATAAAAACCATAGAACCTCCAAAGTTCGTTGGCCAAAATCCAAAACAAAATAATTATACGTAAAAACAATGATATCTGATGGAATTATTTACAAGCAAGTTAACTAAATGCTCAGATCACATAAAAGAGTATACCCCTAACAATTTTTGTAAGTCAATTATACAACATTTTTGTAATATTAGAAGTCGTGTACAACTTTCACAAAATGTCGTGTGGGTTATACGACTTCCAATTGGAAGTCGTTAGGGACGTACGACTTCGGTTTGTAATGGTTTACATGGTATAGTTTTCCTTGCGTAGCCATTACAGATGAAAGTTTCCTTACAGAAAAGCATGAATGTAGACCTAGTGATTTGTATAAACAATGTCCTTTAACCAAATAATCCTCTGCAAAAGTCATAGCGTACTTTTTATTATTAATTAAAAAGAGAGATAAATGGCTTGACATGAGCCATTCCTGCATGATAATAACTTTTTGTGTGGTCGATGCCTTTTATGGCCTAATTGCAGTAGTATGGTAGTGACCATTTTGATTATAAAATTATAATATATGCATAGCTTCTTTATATCTTCGCTTGAATTTCCATGACAATTCCTGGTAAAGTTTATATGATAGCCACTAAAATATCTTACCATGTTTTTCCTCCTTTTTTTCCACACAGTATAGACACACGGAGTACTATCGAGAAAAGTCTATGCTTTGCATACTAATAGCGAGCTGATGGGGACGGGTTTTAGATGACAGCCACTAAAAATTTTGCTATCCTTTTCAGTGACTATCGAGTAAATATTATGTATATTCATGTATTCCGTGGACTTGTTCCAGCAAGGTAATCGACTTCCAACATGCATTCAAACTGAAGTCGCAAAGTCAACCCAAGGTTAATACATCAAGTCCTTGCTTGAACTAGTGGTACATTCTAGTTCAAAGAAGTAAGTCGCTTAAATGACTAATCAATATTCAAACCACACCTTGTTAGAGAAGCAAGAATCTCTACCAAGTGGCCACTATCTATCTGCTCATGCAAGGAGCAGTTGTCAGAAACACAACAATTAGAATATCACTTTTTTCTGTTGGCAGTAAAATGTCTAGTAAAATTATTGTTAAGCATTTCTACTGAAAGGATATTAAAGAAAGAAATAGACAACTAGAGAAATAACTTTTTTGTTACTTTAGTGATTTTTATCTGTATATAACTTATCATGTCTTAATTTTGGGATTGAATTATCATCTTTTCTTGATTATTAATGACTAAAATTTAATATCTTTTATTTTTGATGTTGGTAATTTTACTTACTATGGAAGTTGTATACCCACACGACTTCTAATATGACAAGAATGTTGATGAATTGACTTACAAAAATCATTAGGAGTATACATCTTCTATGTTTAAAATCGTGATCCCCGCTGCATGAATAGATTCGTAATATAATTTGAAAACCTGCTTGTGGTGAAAAATTACCCAGATTTGTAAAAAAATTCAGAATCTTTAAAACATCCAACAGTTTCCATTTTTTTGAAACCAGACACCCTCAATTTGACGGTAGGAAGGAGGCAAATAGCATGGAAAATTGCAGCTATCAATCACAGATTCACAATAACTCTCAAATAATGAGATGTGGTACAAAAAGCAAAAGTCTTGCTGCTAAAGACCATGCTACAGTAGTGAAGCTACCAACTATTCTTGTTCCTTCCTAGTAAGGGGCATGTTATGATAAACTTTTTTACTAACATTTCTAGAAGACGAAAAGAACAGGAAAATGGAATTAGGTTTTCCATATACTAAAAATTAGTTTCTGGGAAAGTTAAAAATTAACTATTGGAGAAGCAAATATGTGAAAACGGCTATAATATTAACTTATACACAGTAATTTTAACACTAGAAAAATTAATTTCATTTTTTCTTCTAAAAATACTCAAGGAGGAGATTATTTAAACTTCACGGCTATGTGAACCTACTACCAAAGAACATGGTATGACTTGAGAGAAGCTACTAAAAGACAGTAAAACTGCAGGCAGGTCATAAAGATCAAACAGGTACAATTCAAGTTCACCGGATGCTTATGATACAGTTAATACGAGTCAAACAGGTAGCAGCATTCCCAAACATAGAATTCCCTCTTCAATCGGCTAAAATATTTACACATAACTCCTCAAGAGGTATTGTAACGTCGACACAAATGCATTACCACACAAAAATAACAGTAAGGAGGACAAGAAACCCAATCAACATAAGCAGATTCTTCAAAACATTGTCTTCCTGCCGCTGCACTTGGCCACCAGTTGCCTGATGATACCCCCGTGCGCCCCCTCCGTGAAAGCTATTAAAACCAAAGGGATAACCAGAAGTTGTCCCATAGACAGTGGCATCCTGAAAGCCATGGAAATGAATGTTGAGCAGTGATGGGATAAACCCAGCAAAAGCGGTGGAAAGTGTGAAGTTCCCAAATCTGGCAGTTGCCATGGGAATGAACCCTCCCATGAGTCCAAACCCATAACTCCCGAAAGGGTTAGCCTCGGGAGGAGGTGGGGGCGGCGCAGTTTGCGGCCTCTGCCCCGAAGGACGGTGGGGGATCTCCATTCCAGGATATGATTTGGTCCTGGGATCAGTCTGTGTTTTGCCCCTTCCATAAAGAGGCACCAATTTCTCCTCCTGCACAAGGGCCTTGCAAACAGGGCACTCCTGAGAATGGGAATGATGATGGAGCCACCTATAAAGGCATGGCCAACAGAATAGGTGACCACAGAGAGTGATCACGGGCTCTTGCGCCAAATCGAAGCATATGTTGCATTCGAAATCACCAGCATCGTTTGAACTGTTACCCGAGCATGACGGGCTCGGAGCAGACGCTCTCGTTGATTCCCCAAAACCACTCGTCATTTGCCTAATCCCTCACTCAGATCTTCACAAATAAAATCAATTACAATGCCAACCAAACCCTACAATGTCACCCAGAAAATCATCATAACGCTATATCACATCATCGTCACCGACAAGACCGTACTAAAATACAAATCAGCGAATTGTACTAAGATCTAAAATTAATCAATAGAAGAATCGACGGATAAATCTAGAGATTGAACGTGGAAATTAGCGGAACGAGAAAACGAAAAAAAAAAAAAAAAAAAAAAAAGAAAAAAGAGTAAAAAAAAGAAAAGAAAAAAAAAAAAATATAAAAATAAAAAAAAAAAAAAAAAAAAAAAAAAAAAAAAAAAAAACATGAAACAGGATTCAAAAAGAGAAGAGATGCAGATCTGGTCTCAGAATATGAAAATAGAAAATTATAAACATGAATTGACACTGAAATAAGATCTCAAAAGATGAACTTACAATTTGGTCGAGGGAATGACAAATGGCTGGGAAAGGCACAAGAATTGTGATAGAAAAGTAAATCCTGCGTCTCAAAGCCCCAAATTTGGTTCTTACCGAAAACCTCGTGGAAGGTTCCAGGTTCTCTACGTGCTTTCTTCTATTTGCTCGTTTATTAATTAATTAATTAATTTATTAATTTATTTATTTATTTATTCTAGTCTATTCTATCCATTATTCTATCGTATAAATGAGGGGCCTTCTCCCTGCACCTCCAACAGTTCTTCTGTACCCCAAAAAATACCTTTATACCCTTATTTATCATTTGTGCGAGTGGATAAAATTCGTTGGGACGCAGTAAATTTCATTTACTGCGTCACCAACCTCCTGCACCCCCAAAACTTCACTCTTAGTATTTTTCTCGTGTTTCGTTGTTCTCCATCCCAGTGCTTTTGCTCTCATTCTCT
>Ga0214544_1010317_pt1 | contig 13849 bp, 12 predicted proteins | sample CNSS3metaG_FD_160074 | JGI IMG/M metagenome (GOLD analysis project Ga0214544, IMG submission 160074) | Root nodule microbial communities from cowpea collected in UCLA plant growth center, Los Angeles, California, USA - CNSS3 | ecosystem: Host-associated > Plants > Roots > Nodule | place: USA...
GCGGGTATATATATATCCCCATCCCCATCCCCAGTTGAAAATTTCGGGTATTACCCATACCCATACCCATACCCAGTCAAAGCGGGGATTCCCCGTCAAAACGGGGACGGGTTCGGGTGATACCCACAGGCACGGGTTTATTTGCCATCTCTAGTCCTCATACCCTCTATAGTACTCATCCCTACTATATTTTCGTTCTCATTTAAATTATTAAAATACTCATTTTCTATTAGGTAACTTTATATCCATTTTTATATATATACTTTCTATTTTTCATTTCTTCGTATTATTTGGTTTGTCACAAAATTCATTATTATCTCCAATATATTTTTGGTCTTATCCCACACTTGAATATTTTTTACATAAAATTATATATTTCATAATTTTATAAATTTACAATTTTTTATTTTGTAATATTATATTTTTTTAATTTTATATTTTATAAATTTATAATTTTTATTAGCTTTAAGAATAATTTTAATTTAAGTAAATATAGCGTTGAGAGATTTTTGTCATTAAGGTAGTTTGCAACGATGTTTTATGTGGTGATATCTAAGTAGAGTGACAGTGCAATATGACTGTCACGTCATATAGAGGTAACATAAAAATCTAATTCACATTAGAATGTTTGAATGTTTAATACTATCAATTTAAGTGTTCCATCGTATAAACCTTTCATATATTAGGCAATATAAAAAAATTATCTTCCTTATTCTATTATTATTAATTTTGTTTCATTTCAAAAATTCTTTTATTTCGCTAAAATTATTTTCGTTATATATTATATATTATATATTAATCATCGATTAAGTTGATATTTGAAAAGTTTTCTTAGATCTCTAAGATAATTTTTTATCTCATCATACCCTTAATTATACATTTTTTCCTTTGTGTGATTTCATTCAATAGTCTCTCAAATTTTTTCTAAGACACAAATTTGATAATTTTTTTAATATTTTTATTTGTTGCTTATTTTTATAATATAGAATATTATTTTGATATTTTTTATACAATTATTTTTATTTCTAACTCATGATCATATCTATAATTTTATCACTATGATTTTATGTACCTGATCGATATTATTTTAGTATGAAACAAGACAATCTCAAGAATACTTTGTGTTGAACCTCCTTATGTTCCCCTCCGGCCTCTTCCTGGATCTTCTTGTCGTCTGAAATCCGAGGGTGGGGGTACCTGTAGGCACTCCGACGCTCAAGTCAAATAGTGATTCGATACGTGGTGTATGTAGTAAAGTGAGAAAAGCATACCTTTACGTGTTCACTAGGCCTTAATTTATATTAATTTCTTAATGGACATGTTATTATTATTTGCGAGCCGTTTGTATTCGAGGATCAATTCTTTCCCTTTCCAACTAAGGTTTACGCGTTGGTTCTTTCCTTATTGACTGAGATTGTGTGTCTGCATTTTGTCAGAGATCAACTCTTTCCTTTTGAACGATATTGTTCGTTTGTGCCTTTGTTAAAGATCAGCTCTTTCCATTCTGAAATTTGTTCGTCTGTACTTCTGTCAAAGATCAGCTCTTTCCATTTTGAGATTTGTTCGTCTGTACTTTTGTCAAAGATCAACTCTGTCCATTCTGAGATTTGTTCATCTGTACATCGCCAAAAATCAACTCTTCCCTTATTTAATAAGACTACGTGTTGCTTCTCTGCACCTCTACAAAGCAGTTCCATTTTCCATTCACAACCTTATTGGGCCGGGATATACACCGTCAACTGGGTCGGGATGTTCCCGGCCTTCTTGTCTTGCCAATGTCCCAATCGCGCTTTGTTAGGCTGTTGTGACGAAGAGGTCATCCTTCAGCGTCTACCAATTGGGTCGGGATAGTGTCGATCGTTCATATGTCTTGATTGAGTCGGGATGATACTGGCCAATCCCACCTCCTTGGGCCGGGATGATATCGGCCAACCCCTACATTTTATAAATAAATTTTATTTAATATAATATAATAATTTATGTAATCATGATGAATGTTTTTTTATAACTATCCAACAAATATTGAAGTTCAATATGTAAACGATCTATGTTAAAATTTTATTATTATTAGTTTAATCTTTGTTCTTTGTATGATTTTGATCAAGTGTTGTAATATAACTTTTATTAGTGTATCAAAAAATGAGATTTCATTAGAATTTAAAAAATTGAAGTAAATAGACATTTAAAATAATTTTTAATTTGAATATGTATTTTTTTATATTTTTTAAAAAATATTTTTAAATTTTATCAACTAGATTTCATTAATGTTTGTAAATTTAATAAATGTGTGTTCTCATGAAATTTTTATTTGGTATTCTAATTTGAAATGTATATAATTATAATTATAATTGTAATATAATTTATTTCTAAATATATATTGAAGAAACAACATTCATTTTAATATTGAATATGTAATAATATTATGTTTCATTTACCATAATTTTTTTTATAAAAATTAATTAATATTAAAATAGTAAAAAAACGGGTATGGGCACGTCTATATAACCATTACCCATTGGAGACAGGAATGAGACAAAAACTTCATACCCGTAAGATTTGAATATGAAGATGAGAATGATTTTTCTTTCTAAAAATGAACATGGAATAGCGAAACTTATTCCTTTCACGCCGCCATCCCTAACCAAAAGCTTTTCATATTAATCCTCACTTACATATTTATTGATACATATTTTATGTTATTTTATTATATATCTATAATTTATCTTTTCTGGAAGATTTTTTATATCTGTTATTTATTTACTTATAAATATTATAAAAAGGTATAAAATAAATTTCACATTTTATCGCTTATAAATTAATATTAAGTTTTTGAGTTATATTAATAATATTATAATTATATTATTATTATTATATATATATAATTACAATAAATTGTAATCAACGGGATTTTACTAATAGAAAAAAAAAATTATCTGTAAAATAGAATTTATTGACAATTTTTTTTATCGGTAATAGAATGAATATTATACAATTTTAGTTACCGCCCGTAATAAATTAGTTAGTATAATTATTGTAAGAAAGTTTTCTATTAGAAACTAACTTAGAAACAAAAAATAGTTAGTAACTATAGTCATCAACTTAGATACTAATTTAAAAAAATAAAAAATTATTAGTTATTAAAATAATCACTATTATAAATAAAAAATTATAATTAGTTACTAAATTAGTCACTAATTAATTAGAAACTAATTTAAAAACTAATTCATTTTGGTAACTAATACCTAGGTAACTAATTTGTAATGACCAATTTCTTTTGGTAGTCAAAACCATAGTAACTAATTTTAAAGATAAATTTAGTGACCAATTAGTATTTTTTGTTCATAATAGTGATTATTGTAATAATCAATAATTTTTAGTTTTGTAAATTAATATCTGAATTGGTTACTATATCTACTAATCATTATTGGTCACTATTTAGAAGTTTTCTTGTTGTGAATCCATCAGTAATCTAGACTTTTTACTATCGACAAATATTTTATTTAATAAATTTCATTGGTAAAATGGGTGTTAATGTTCGCACTTTAACCTTTGGTCATGTCATAGTAAATTCCACTGATAATGATTTTGTTTTTCGAAATTCTTTGGTAAAACCATTGTAATTGTACTATTTTAAAATCTGTCAATAAATTCATAGGAAATTGTACTTTTAAAATTTGTTGATAATTGAATTCATTGATAAACCTGTCAGTAAAATAAATGTTAATTTTCTGGCAAAATTTGAAGAAATATTTGTTATAAATAAAATTAAGATGGGTAAGAATAAGAGAATAAAAGGAGAAGAAGGAGCAAGAAGAAGAGACAACGATAGTGACGACAATGACGAAGGCAACAGTGACAGTGGTGACAATGATGGAATATGAGGATAAGGAAGAGATGGAGGAGGAGAAGGAACATAAGCCAAAGTGGTGTACGTGAGAGTGAGGTGATAGTCGTGGTAGCGATGAAGGAAGAGAAAAGGAGGGAGAGGAAGAGGAAAAGGAGAAAGACAAGGAAGATGAAGAAAAAACAAAAAAAAAAAAGAAGAAAAAAAGAGAAGACTAAATTACAATATGCACAAATATGCACAGACCAAAAAAAAAAATCATCAAAAATTATCAATAAATATTTATTAAAAAAAAATTTGTCGTGAAAATTACCGATAAAAAAGATTCGTCAAAAATTATAGATAAATATTAATCAATGAATTTTTTGTCATCTGTAATTGCTGACAAATTTTTTTATCCATCCATAAAATTTAATGACAAACATTTTACAAAATAAATGTTTTTACTATCAATGAATTTTTCTCATCGATAAATACAGTTTTTAATGGTATAAAAACAATTTTGCATTTTTATTTATTTATTTTTGTTGATTTTTATAATAGTGTACATATTTAATTTGTATTTATATATTGAATATTAATTAATCAGTTCTCTATCATATCTCAACTATATCTGCGACTAATAAAAATTGTTATATATATATATATATATATATATATAAAAGTTTACAAATATGATTATGAGTATTTTTGAGTAAAGTAAATGCAATTTATATACTTGTTTCAAAAATCACTAATTTTAAAATAAAAATATAGATAAATTTAAGATATTATCTATATGCTGAAAATATTTATTTATTAACAAACAACTATTATATAAAATATATAGATAATGAAAGTCGCTACTTGTATTATTAACTTAAAGAAAGAAAAACAAAAAGTCTTCATTCACGTCAGTGTTATTATTACATGGAGATCATTATTTGGTATATTCATGGTCTAGGGTTCAATCATTGTTTCCTATTTCTTAACATTATTATAATAGTAATCTGAATGTTTTCTTGCTTTTTCTTTTTGCTTGTTTTTCCTAATCAAGAAAAATTGTTTCCAGAAACATATTTCAAGGAACCTTAAAGAGGAAAGGGCAATAGACCAGGTCAATATTCTCTTTGAAAAATGAAAAAAACAAAGCAATTTGAAAATGCCGTTTATAAATATGAATATTTTGTGTGTACGAATTTGAATAGAGTCTATAAATGTATAAGTAAATAAAAAAATATTCAATAATTTGTTTTGAATATAAGTTATGGTAAAAATGAAGATTGAATTGAGAAAAATTAAAGTATAATAAAAAGCAAGAAGGCAAATTATATTTCAAGAAAAGAGATGTGTTAACCTTAATGGTGATAATGATTACATTTTGATGAATACAATAAGATGATGTGCCTTAACTGTTTTAAAGTGATAAAATGTGAAGTATTAATCAATTTTAAAGATAATTTTTAATTATAAAGAAAATTAGTTTTCTGCTTTTATTAATATAATAATCAACTATGTCAAATATATAATTGATTATCTTGAATAATAATTAATTATATTGATAAAAATTAGCTATTGCATGTCTTGCAAATAATTAATTTTTCAGACAATAATTAATTATGTTAAGTAATTTCAAAAACTTGACACTCACAAATAATCAATCATGTTTAAAAATAATAAATGTATTAATTCAAAATGCTTTATAAGTTATAATATTATGAACATAATAATTAATAACAATAAATTACTTCACTCAATAAATCCAAAATCTATTTAAAAGCATAACTTTTCAAATTTCTCAAGCGAACATACTTTTCATAGTTTTCTGAAAAGAAATTGCAATCAAAAAAAGAGTTTCTTAAAGTATTTTTTCTCTTTACAAAGAATTGAAAAAGGTTTACTCAAGATTATTCATAGTTTTTATTTCAAAATATGTAAAATTCAAACAAAAAGGATGGCATTAACAAATTCAATCACTCTAAAAATACGTAGTACTCTACTTAACTTTGCAACAATTATTAGTAATGAGTGAAAATGTGAAACTATATTTTTTGTGGGTGTATGAGTTGTTAATCTAATCACATTTGTTTTTCTTTTCTAGGCATAAAATTATATATTAACATTTCAAGACACTTATATTTATGTAAGAGATTAATATCTAAAAATAGAATTATTTCATGCACTTGAAATTTGAATATTTATGTGTCTTATTTCTATTAGATATGTTTTTTGTAACGTTTATAAAGATCTTACCAAGATTCTAGTACATTTTCTAGTCAATAATTCACCAAAGAAATAGTATTTATTTCCTAACTGATATGTTCTCACTAATAACTATAAACAAAATAAAAATAAAAATAAAAATAAAAAACTCTTCTTGTATTAAAATTCTTAATTCTAATAATTTGTGAAAGAAATAGGAAAATTGCATTAATTATGAAGCATTTGGACATGGTGTAAGATTTGAAGGTGAAAGGGTATCCATGAATCATAATTATAGGCACAATTTTGTGAGGAAAATCCAAGATTGTGACAAAGCAATGAAAGTATAGTGAAGCACTCATATTTCATCAATGTCTAATGTCCATAATAAGCACACTCAATTTTTACACAAACCATTAATGTCTAATCATCATTCCATTATTTGTCACCAACAAACAAACTCTATTTATGGCAACCTTATGACCTCATACAACAATCATTTCACTCCTTGACTTCACCCACTTTTCCAACTATGTAAATTAATCACCTTTATAATGAGTAAAACTTAATAATATTTATTAAATTTAATGATGTTTAAATAAATATTTATCTGATATTTATGTATTTATTTAAGTTAGTATTAATTATACTGATGTTAACTTTTTAATTTTTAATATTTATTTAAATTAATATTAATTAAGTGAATATGAATTTAATTTAATTTTAATACTTATTTAAATTGATATTCATAAATTAGATTGAGAATAAATTTGTTTATATTTATTACAATTAGTAGTGTTTTATATTTAATATGTATGGGAAACTTCATCTTCCATATGAAAAAATTGAATAAACTTATTTTTATAGACTAAAATTAATTTTTATACAAGATTAAAAGAAGTAAAAATTTAGAGAATTATGAAGTGAAAAACTCTTTTTGTCTTCATATAGAAGGAAGTTCTTATCAATAAGCTTGTCTAAAAAGATTATTGTAAATATTTTTTTAACAAATTTCACCATAACACTTTTTAAAAATAAGCATACAAAAATTAACTTCTCAATGAACTAAAACTAATATTTAAATAAATTCATTTGTAGAATCTTTTTTGTATAATCTTTCTGAAATTTTATTTTTAGTATATGCATAACTTAAATTTAGTTGGTAAAGAAAGGTATTTTACACTTTCTCTTCTAAAAATACTATAAAAAAATTCGTCCAAATAAACCCTTTAAATAAAATATAATATACTAATATTTATGTAATGACACTTTTTTATGTTTATCTCTCTTTATAATGAATTTATTTCATCGCAACTTTATTTATCTTTTCTCCCTTAGTTTGTAGGATATATTGTTAGATTAATTACTACTGTTTAAATTGTTCTTTAATATTATCACTAAAAAGAGATAAGCATAGATATATACTACGAATATTAAGAGCTAGGTTCACTAAAAGAAATTAGTATATATCATAAGACGAAAACAAAAAATATCAACACATCCAACACAACTAAAAAAAGTGCAAAATTAATTAAAATCAACCAAAAGTTGACATAACCTCACATATTATAGTGTTTTACTACCTGTACTATCCTTAATCTTGTTGTATTGTTGGGTTTAAGGTTGTTAATTGATAGACTAATTTTTTAATTGCAAACTGTCAGTTATTTATATTATGTTATTAGAAGTTAGTTTTCCTTCTCAATTAAATATATAGTTGCATGGTAATACTAAATAATAAATATGTTGTAATCATTTTTCTTTTCCTTATGCACTAATAAAATTTATTTTTAAATTCTTGGATAGTTTTTAATATTCCCACTCAAATATGATATAGTTTGATTAATTTAGACAAATAGACAACATTATAAATATAAGATAACGTTTACTTTCACATATATGTGTCATCATTTACATGTATCTCCAATTAACATAATATTTTCAATAATAATTAATTACATATCCCAACAAGTTGACCAAGTGCTAAGATCATTAAGTCAAGAATCTGCAAATTCCACCATAATATCTCAGCATTTTCTGATTCTTCCCTCGTGCGGGAGTGACATCATCAACAACTCCTACTCTAATTTTAATTTTGAGATGTACACTTATATGAACGGTGTTAAAATCATTCGGTGCTATAAACATAAATAACAGTTCCAGATTTTCATCAAAAGTTTTGAAGGAGTCAAAGTAATATATTTTTTTTATCATTAAATTAGATCAATAGTATAATGTTTTAAAAAATGTTTATTCTAACTAAATAATTGGATCATTAGATTAGATCATTAGTATAATATATCAAAATACGTGAAGAAATAGGATCTATTTCATTTTCACGAATAGCTTCTGTTTTATCACTTTTAACAAATTGAATCTATTATTTTATTTTTTATCAATTTAAATATTTGTTTTTAAAATAATATTAAAAAATGATTTATAATAATGTAATAAAGAACTTAGAGACATAATGATTAAAAGAAAAATATATTATAGTTAAGTCACAATAAAAAATCGATTATAAAAAAACACATAATATATTATTTTTTCTTATATATTCATACAAAATATGAATCTACGAAATACTCGTGAGATGAAAAAATCATGTTAATAACTATTAAACTAATATTTTATTATCAAGTGAGACAATAGAGAGTTACTTTTTTTTTCTTCAAGGATGAAGGAGAACATATGAAAGTGAAAGATGAGCACAATTTGTGAAAAACTAAACGGGCAATGAGAAATAAATAAAAAACATCTTAATAAATATTTAGTTTAATTACTCTTTTGGTCTCTGTTTTTGTCAAAAAATGTCAAGTTGGTTGTCTAGTGTTTTTTTTTAATCTCAACTAGGAGACTGACCAGTGCGTACACACAGGTTGTATTTTTTTATGTTGTATATTAAGTAGTAAAATATTATGTAATAAAATATCATGAAAACTACGTTATATTGTTGTAAATGTTGTTATTAAAGTAATAAAGTAGTAAGTAGTAAATCTAAATGATGTAATAATAATTTTAGTTTTAAGTATAATAAATAAGATTGATATCAAATATAGTGCAATTAATTGATTTTACGAAATAATTATAATAGCTTGTGACCCGATTAGAGATGACAAATAAACTCGTCCCCGTTGGTATTACCCGAACCCGTCCCCGTTTTGACGGAGAATCTCCGCATTGATTGGGTATGAGTATGGGGAATCTCCGCATTGACTGGGTATGGGTATGGGTATGGGGAATCCCTGACTTTTTCAATTGGGTACGGGGATGGATATGTGGATGTACATATCCTGCCATAATACCCATACCCGCCATATCTATGTCCCCGTTTAAATTATTAAAATATTCAAAATTAATTAAGTAATCCTATATGTGTATATATATATATATATATATATATATATATATATATATATATATATATATATATATATATTTTATTTTTTATTTCTTCTAATTAGTTGGTTTGTCATGAAATCTCCAATATATTTTTCATCTTATCATAACATTTATGTAATTATGTTAAAATGATGTATGTCAATTAAAAATTTTGTATGCTTCACATTTGAATATTTTTATTATTTTTTAATATTTTTATTTATTACATATTTTCCTTTCACATGAGAATGTTTAATACTCTCAGTTTAAGGTAATATAAAAAAATTATTTACTTATTATTATTATTTTTTGTTTAATTTGAAGAACTCTTTTGTTTCGTTAAAATAATTTTCGTTATTTTTCAACCATTGAGTATGTATGTTGATATTTGAAAAGTTTTCTTAGATCTCTAAAGTATTTTTCATCTTATTATACCCTTAATTATACATTTGATTTTCTTTGTACGATTTCTTTCAATAGTCTCTCAAATTATTTCTAAGACACACGTTTGTTAACTTTTTAATATTTTTATTTATTGTTTATTTTCATCATGTAGAATAATATTTCGATATATTCTATCTAATTATTTTTTATTTTCTAACTCATTATCAATCATACTGTAATTTTTTCACTTTAATTATATAAATTACTTTTATTTATTACAATATAAAAATTTAATGTAATTGTCATGAATATTTTTTTGTCACTATCCAACATATATTGGAGTTCAAAAGATACAAAATCTATGTCAAAATTGTATTATTATGTTTATTATTTGTTCTGTGTCATTTTGATCAAGTGATGTATTATAACTTTCATTAGTGTATAAAAAAGAGATTCATTAGAATTTAAACAAATTGAAGTAAACAAACATTTAAAATATATTTTAATTTGAATATTTGTTTTCCTTTTATATTTTTTTAAATATTTTTCAATTTTATCAACTAAGTTTCATCAATGTTTGTAGTTTGCAAATTTAATAAATGTTTTGGTTCTCATGAAATTTTATTTGGTATTCTAATATTAAATGTAAACAATTATAATTTATTTCAAAGTATTTGTTATAGAAGAAACAATCATCATCTTAATATTGAATATTTGATAATATTATGTTTCCTTTACCGTAATTTTTTTTTCTTTTGTAAAAATTAGTATCGAAGTAGTTAGAACACGGGTACGGGTATGGATACGAGATTATATCTGTTACCCCGTGGGGATGGGGATGAGACAAAAGTTTGATACCCATTAGGTTTGTGTTTGGGTATGGGGATGAAGATGATTTTTTTTTACGGGATGAGTATGGGATAGAAAAACCCATCCCCGCCCCGTCCTGTTCCCATCTCTAACTGGGTATGGGTATGGATATGGGGATGTACATATTTGTCTCATACAGGTCAAAATACTACATAATATAAAAAATTTATCTTTTTTACTCTATTATTATTATTTCATTCGAAGAACTATTTTGTTTCGCTAAAACAATTTTCGTTATTTCTAAACCATTGGTTATGTTATTTAAAAAAATTTCTTAGATCTCCAAAGTATTTTTCATTTTATCATACCCTTATTTATGTAGTTGTTTTCCTTCGTGTGATTTCAATCAATGGTCTCTCAAATTGTTTCTAAGACACACATTTAATAATTTTTTAATATTTTTATTTTCATAATATAAAATACTATTTTGATATATTTTATATAATTATCTTTTATTTTTTAACTCATTATCATACTTTGATTTTGTCACTATAATTGTATAAATAAAATTTATTTACTATAATATAAAATTTTAATGTAATTGTCATGAATTTTCTTTTACCACCCCAACATAAATTGAAGTTCAAAAGATATAATATCTATGTTAAAACTTTATTATTATTAGTTCAATATTTGTTCTTTACGTTATTTGGGTCAAGTGATTTATTATAACTTTTATTAGTATATAAAAAATAGATTCATTAGAATTTAAAAAATAAAATTGAAGTAAAGATAATAATAATAATAATAATGTTTATGCTATAAATATTAATGTCAGTGTTAATACTAAGGCTAATTTTAACGATAATAATAATCTATAATTATATATAAAGATATACATCAACAAGAAAACAAATAAAAATGACAACTAATTGAAATATGATCTTATAGTAAATAAAATTAATATGTATGTCTAACTATAATAATAATAATAATACCATTATAATAATATCTCGTAGTGTTAATAATAACAATACAACAACTAAATATAAAAAGATACACATTTTTTGTGTGTTCTTTTTTGTTTTTACAATTTTATCCTGTTAATTATAATTTATTAAATTTAAATAATTATTCATAATAAAAAATTAGTTGTCAGTTTTATCATTTTATTAATATAGAGATAAAATGAACAATAAAACAAATAAAAAATGCAAGTAATTGAGGTATGATCTTGTAATAAATTAAAGTAAAATGTGTGTCTAACCATAATAATACGGATAATATTAATAATAATAATAATAATATCGCGTAGTGATAATAATAATAATAATAATAATAATAATAATATAACTAAAAATAAAATAATTATAGTATATAATAATGATAATAATAATAATAATAATAATAATAATAATAACAATTATATTTATAATAATAACAATTATGGATAATAAAAATAATATTAATAATAATAATTATGGGGTTAATAATATAATATTTTTGAAATGTTATATTTATAATAATAACAATTACGGATAATAAAAATAATATTAATAATACTAATTATGGGGTTAATAATATAATATTTTTGAAATGTCAATTTTTTAAATTAGATATGATAGTAATTATAATAATAATAATAATAATAATATAATAATAATAATTATAGTTCTTATTAATGATAATAATTATTCTTATAATACTTCTTTTCTCATATCAATAATATATAATAAGAAAATTAATATATGGTTATGAATTAATGATTGTCCATTGATTTGATACATTTACTCATATGATTCATTACTCTTTATGGTAAATATTTGTATTAACTAAGTTGATTTGTTTACTTTATGAATTACATATTGTATCTATAAATAGGACTCTTCCTATCAATAATAATAATATACTAATGAGTTGCTCCCTATTCTCTATTCTCTATTGTTTCTTATCTTCTCTATTATTTGTCGTCATTTTCTATGTTATTCACTTTATTTCATAACATGTTATCAGCACGATGCTTCAACCAATTGAGGACTAGTGGAAGTTTTTTCTCTATAACGACAGTGCTTTGCGTGTCTCAATCCAGGCTCTTTCTAATCCTTTCTCAAATTATAATTTTAACTTATATTCTTCCTCTTGCGATAAGAATTGTTTAACTTTATCAATTTTCATCTCCGTCTTATTATTTTTATTTTTATTATGAAGGTGATTATTATGATTATTTTGATGATTATTATTATTATTATTAATATTATTATTTTATGTGATAGTTCTAAACACGCGGAACGTTGCAAAATTTGGATTTGTGACCCTTGATATTGCAAAGAAGAATTCCTTATATTGGATTTTAAATGTTGAAATACATTTAGACGCAATGGATATTGGGATACCATTAAATAAAGAAATAAAGCATCTAAGCAATTAATTTGCTCATGCGACAAAAATATTGTGAAAAAGGATTCACAAATATTATGAATTTATTTCATGCCTATGTATGGTTGGCTGGACAAAGCAATAAAGCTTTGATGAAAAATCATGAGATCCGCCTAATTTGCTCCATTCCCAGAAGTGAATGCAGCAATCAATATTATGAATTTATTTCATGCCTTTGTATGGCTGAACAAAGCAATGAGCTTTTGATAGAAAATCATGAAACCTGTCCAAATTGGTTCTGCTCCATTCCCAGAAGTGAATGCAGCAACATTGATCTATATTTTCTTGATCATGATCATGATATTGATTATGGACATGGTTATAAAGAAAATTTCAAAGACACATTCTGTCACCAGAAGTGGCACAATAATGTGAAAAAAAAAGGAAAAGAAAAATGTGAAAATATTGACAAAAAGATGAAGGTATATATTATCATTACGATGGTAAAGGCCATTTGAGTTGTACTTATTGTACACCAGAGCATCTTACAAATAATGAGAAGAACATAGAAACACACTTTGCTTATGAAGATGGTGATTCTGATTATGGCCATATGGATGCTACTCATCTTAATATTGTTATTTTCTTTGCTAAAGCAAATGAAAGCATTGATCACCTAATTGATTATGAGAGTGTTGAAAAAAAAATCTCATATTGATATTTACGTTTATATGAAAAACGAATGTTTTGCACTAGTACCAAAAGATATGTGTCTTATTGATAGTGCAACAACTTATACAATTCTCAAGAGTAATAAATTTTTCTCTTGTTTGATAATGCGAGACATCAATGTTAGTATTATTTATAGTACTA
>Ga0214544_1010318_pt1 | contig 13848 bp, 10 predicted proteins | sample CNSS3metaG_FD_160074 | JGI IMG/M metagenome (GOLD analysis project Ga0214544, IMG submission 160074) | Root nodule microbial communities from cowpea collected in UCLA plant growth center, Los Angeles, California, USA - CNSS3 | ecosystem: Host-associated > Plants > Roots > Nodule | place: USA...
TATATATATATATATAACCACAATCTCTCAATAACCATGACTATAACAAAAACATATGAAGAAATATAAAATCCAACAATGGAAACATGAGACATGAGAACATGGATACCTTAGACTTCATACAAATGTATAGATAAAGAAAATTGTAAAACTTCAAAAAGGACTTGAAACATTCACAAAAATTCCTTTATATCGTTTACACCAACAATCAATCAATGACTTTAAAATTCTACACAAAATTTATGTTCTTGTCCAAATATTATTTTACACTTTTCTCTAAAATCTTTCTTGTGTCTATGACTTTTTCCTTCTTTTTCTAAGTGTTAACTTCTATCTATTCATACAACTTTTGTATAGATAAAGAAAGTTATAAATCTTCAAAAAGAGACTTCAAACATTCATAAAAACTCCTAAGTTCTAAGAAAAAAATATATGTTTTTGTCCTATATTTTTATACTTTTATGTAAAAAACTTCTTTTATCTATAATTTTCTTTCTTTTCTTTTCTCTAAGTGTTAGCTTCTATTCATTCGTGCAACTTTTATATAGATAAAGAAAATTGTAAATCTCTAAATATTTAAGTATAGATATTGTAACGGCAACTCACTGCCAAATTGTATCGGAAACAAAATAATAAATTCCTAAATAATAGCCATTAACATAACTGGAACATAATTGACTAATTAAAAATAAATAATTTTCTAAAATTTTGGCTAAATAGCAAGAAACAAAAACTGTTAAACAAATTTATAATGCACATTAATGCACACATTCAACACTCATCCTTCCATAAGTGATTGGTCAGTCCAAACTCTTAGTGACACAAACTTGTTTCTTGGAAGTGCTTTGGTGAAGATATTTGACAATTGATCTTTAGTCTTGAAGTACTTCAAGCATATTGCACCATCTCTCTCTACATCTCTAAAAAAATAACTTGATACTAAAAGGCTTTATTTTTCCATGAAAGACGGGATTTTTTTTAAATGGCAGTGGCCACCTGATTGTCAACCATTACTTCTATAGTCATCTCTTGCTCCAAGTGCAAATCATTTAATATTTTTCTAAGCCATAAGGCTTGATCTACAATTGTTGTGTCTGCTATGAATTTAGCTTCAATGTTGACTGTGTAACAATTTCTTGCTTTTTTGAACTCCAAAGAGAATATTTCCAATCCAAAATTGAAGCAATAGCTCGAGGTGCTCTTCATGTTATTTAAAGATCCTTCCTAACCACTTGCAAAGTAACCTTGTAACTTGAAATCTTATGATTGACAAAACTTGATGCCATAATTTAAAGTCCCCTTGACATATCTCAACACTCTCTTTGTTACTTTCAAATGAGATTCTTTGGGACAATTAAAAAATCTTGAAAGTACACCTATTGCATACAATATATTGGGTCTTGTTTTATGAGACACATTAAGCAACCAATTAAGCTTTTGTAGAGTGCTTCCTCCACTTGTTCTGAAACATCATCTCTGCATAACTTCTCCTTTTGACAAATAGGACTGTTCATATTGTTATAGTTTTCCATTCTAAACTTCTTCAGGATCTCCTTTGCATATTTTCTTTGACTAATGAAAATTTCACCATTCTTTTGCTTAACCTCCATACCAAGGAAAAATAACATTTCTCCTAAGTCTATCATCTCAAAAACCTGCAACATATCATCCTTAAACTACTGAATAAGCTCAGGGTGCTGTCAATAACTAGGAGATCATCAACATACAGAGAAATCCGAACAAAATTAGCTTGGTTATCTTTGATGTATAGAGTGGATTCACTAAGACTTTTAACAAAGCCTAGATTTGATAAGAATTCATCAATTTTGTTGTACTAGACTCTTGGGCCTATTTCAAACTATACAAAGCATTCTTTAATAGATAAACTTTGTCTTTATATATATATATATATATATATATATATATATATATATATATATATATATATATATAACAATTACAGTTTAAAAAAATGAAGATCAATATTTATATAAAAATCAAGAAAAACAATTATAAAAAAATAAAAGTCTAACAAAAGAAACAAGTCTGTAAATCATAATGTTTAGCTCTCATATTTGTTCATCTTCATTGAAAAATTACTTCTTCTAATTCTGGTTTATCAAGAGTTAGGCTAGCAATTTGAAGAATTTCACTGTCTTCCAATGAAAAGTCAACTTCTGCAATATCCCCAATTTAGTTTCCTATTCTTTGTACTTTGAGGAGTTTCTTGAGAGAAGGATTTTCTTAAGAGAAGGCAAAGATTACTGTGGACAAATACTAAATATTTCGTCATTTTAGGTGTCATCTTATTTCTTTTCAAAGAATGTATAAAATAGTAGGTACTCTAATTCCTTTCACAACAAGAAGAAGAACAAGGTTGTCCAAGTAACTTAAGAGTTATCTTTTGAAATGTTGTGCATGAGATCCATGAACAATACACCATGATTTTGCATCCAATTTACTTCTATCCCTTATAGAGTCGCCATTTGCAAAATCTTCTCTTTCATCTGAAAAGTTTGCAAACTTTATATTTGCTTGTCTCCTTACATCCACATCATTAAAGTACCTCATAAAACATTTATTCCTTTCATGAGTATGTTCCACATCTTCATGTGGGGCACGTCCTTGTGAATCTTCACTTAACCATTCATCACTATAACATCTACAATATTAAAAAAAAACATAAGCATAAATTAACATAACATTATATATTATAAATAAGACGTATACAAAAAAAATATAATAATAAAATAATTTAATAATATAATTATCTTGGATATAAAGAATGAGCAAGAAATGAAGAGATGTGTTACTCTTAGTCCAACGATCAATTAATACTGAGTTTACTACCTCAAAAAAAGATGAATGTTCAACTTGTGCCTTTATTTCATGTTGGTATATGATCTTTCTCACATCTTCAATAATTGAATCCCACATTTCCTACACTAAATGAAGAGTAGTCATATTCGTATTTGTTTTTCTAGAACATCATAAATAGGGGCAGTAAAAGCAAGTATATAGTCAACCTTCATCCACCAATTATCATTAAATAAAGTTTCTTTCACTGTTCATGCATTATCCACATTATCCACTTTTTCATTACCAATTACCATCTCTTGGAGTCCTCTTTTCAAACTTCCAAATCTTTTGCGCATTATAATGCTTAAAGCAAATCTGGTTGGAGCAACAGAAAGAAACTTCAATGAATTGAATTTATTAAACATTGATAATCTCATAGAGTGTCCCATAATGAAGTTTTTAATAAATGTAGCACCATCAACAATTTGTGAGATCTAAGAAAATTCTTAAAGATCACTATTTCTTTCTGTATTTTTACTACACAAATATTTTTCAATGCAAGATTCAATGTGTGCACTACACAAGGAGTCTAATAGATTGAAGAAAATTATAATTCTATGATCATACATGCTGCCTTACATATTGTTGCATTGTTACTTATAATTTGTACCACATTTTTTGGTCCAACTTCCATAATTACATCTCTCATGTGTTTGGCAATAAAATCCTTATCTTTTATCCATTTATTGATTTCAAAAACATTGCTCAACTCTCATTAATAGCCATAAAATTGATAAGAGGTCTTCTTTGAGTGTCGCTCCATCCATCGCTAACAATTGTCACACATTTCTGCTTTCATGATTTTCTTATAGGTTGCATAAGATTTTCTACATGACTTCTTTCTTTCTCAAATAGAGGACCTCTCAATTTATTATATGATGGTGATACATATCCACTAAGGTTAGAAGTATTGGCAGCATAAGAAAATGCTCTCCTATAATAAGGACTTCTTGCGAGATGAAATGCTAATCCTGAAGAATAAAACATCCTTGCAATTTCACACCGAAGAGAATCTCTAGCTTGAATGTTGAAAGAAGCTTCTAAAGGACCTTTGAGTTTTTGGTGAACACCATTGCTTGTCTGCTTTCTTTCCTCAGATATAGGTGGTAGAGAGACCTTTTTCTTCTTTGAATTTTCTATTTTCAAAGTTACTTCATTGTCTAATCTTTTAAACTCAACAAGTTTTGACGCATTCAGCTTTTGACAAATTCTAACCCCTTCTCCCTTAATTTTTAAGAGATGAGTTCTCATTTGAGTGTAAGATTCATTAAATTCAAAATCACACAAACTACACTTGATCATATAATTTCCACCATCGGAAATTTTTCTTATCTTTGAAACATATCTCCAAAGAGGTTTTGTTTCATCTTCTTGTTCAATAGCTTGATTTCATCTTAATTTCCTATAATAAAACAAATTGAAAATACAAAATTTACTTAATATTTATAATTTAAAAATAAAATAAATGTATATGATTTAAATAATTTCTATACCTAATATATTTATAAAATTAAATTCAAAATATAAAACTTATATTTTTATGTTTATAATTTAAATAAAATAATGTAACACATATGTATGTATTGAAATATGAAATTAAAAACTAATAAAACATCATGTATAATGTAATAATGAATATAAAATATATGTCCTAAAATATAATTAATTATAATAAAATATATTTTTAAAATAATATTAAATTATTACATTATTTTATATTGTTTATTTTAATTTCAGTATGATTATTGTAAAAAAATAAAGAACTTAGTACCTCATGTGATACCTATTACATAAAGCAGACCTATATAATCAATAAAGTACTACAAATATGAGAGACATATAATTAAGGAAGGCAATGGATCAAATCAAGTACGGATAGTGATTATCGCAATCCAATCTGAAAAAAAAATATATATATTTTTTTAAAGAATATATTTAAAGAATACTCGTGAATTTTTTTAAAATCCACGAGAACCTGTGGATACCCGCATGCCCGCGAATATTTAAAAAAAATATATTTTATAAATTTTTTAAATAAAATAAAATATAAATTAAATTAAATTAAATTAAATTTAACCTAATAAAATATAATTTTAATTTTAATTTTAATTAAATTTAACTTAATAAAATATAAATTAAATTTAAATTTAAATTTTTTACCGGTTGCGGATATCTACGAGTACAGATAATATGATACCCACACCCGACCCATTTATAAACGGGTATTAAAATACTCGCTACCTGCTAGAAATAAATACCCGCTGGTACTAACTATCCGTCATAGATTTTATTCGTGGATACCGCGGATGCAGGTATTTTTGTCATCCCTACCTATAACCTATAACTTATTACATCAAGCAAATACATTGATTAAGCAAATACATTGATGGATAATGTAGAGAATATGAAAGTACTATTTCATTTAAAATATTAAATATTAAAAAGTCAAATTATTAACATTTAATATGGTAGAACAAAAAGAGGTGTAAAGAGTACCCTTTTCTAGACATTTCTTTCTCTTAATATTTACTTCTTTCTTCCTCTTAAAATGCCTCTATTTTCCTATTCTTTTGCTCGATGCTTCTTCCTTTTCCCTGCAAGAGACTTCTTTGCAATGGTCTTTGATGCGTCACTCACTAAACTTAGCTTCTTCCTTCTTTCTCCTATTGGCTTCTTTGCAATGGCCTCTGATGTATTGCTCATTAAACTCAACCAACAAAGTATTTTTCTTCTTTGTATCTTTTGTAAGTCTCTTTGTATATTATTTCTTAAGACTTTTATATATTGTGTATACGTTTTCTGCGATCAAAAAATGAGATATAAAGATATTCAAATAGATATATTTGAAGATTATTTCATTCACTCAATTTTGGTTCACTAATCTTGAATTTTGATTTGTTAAGATTTTGAGTTTTGATTTATTTTATCGAAAATTTGGAGTTGAGAGTATTTGTATATTTATCTTTATCTTTAATTTATTTTTTATTTAAAATAATTTATTTGAGTTTCTTTTTTTATTTAGGATGGACCGTACTGTGTTCCCAGATTTCTCGAAGTTTGATCATGTCTCCTTTGACATACCCATGAATAGAGTTGCGTATAATCTAACGAAATGTGTCAAACACCACATCGTAATATATAGTAACAAAATTTGATTTTGAAATTCAAATCTAAAAACAATATAACAATATGATAACAAAATTTAAATAAAAAATTTATAATCCAACAAAAATTGTAAAAAAATAAAACATTTTTAATGAACTATTTTAAATCCTTAATTAACCTTCAGAAATGTTTGACTTGTAGAAAATCTAAAAGATGAAAATTCCACAAATTTAATAATTTTTAAAAATTAATAATTATTATATTACATAATGATATTTAATAATAATATAGTAATACAATAACATAATAATGAAACTTAAATAATGATATAAAACAATAAATAAAGAATTAAATAATGATATTATTAATAAACTAAATAATAAATGATTATAAATAATATGGTTAAATATGTTTTTATTCCCTTAACTTTTCGTGTGAAAATTGAAATTAGTCTTTCTTCAAAACTTTAGTCCAATATAGTCCTCCAACTTTAGAAATATGTAGATTTAATCATTTTAACCAAATGTATGAAATTTATTTAATATTTCAAACGCATCTCATAATAGCATTTAAGTTATACCGTATGACATATATCCGCTTTAATGTTAGTTAAAATATTATCTTGAAACACATTTGTAATGTCAAATAAACTTAACAAAATATAGTTAAAATGATCAAATCCATACATTTTCAAAGTTTGAGAACTAAATTAATTCAAAATTTCAATAAGGGACTAATTCTAATTTTTAGACAAAAAACATATTTAATTCTAAATAATATTTAATTTAAAATTATAATTATAACACTTAACCATTTCAATTTCAATATTTTGCTAAAACACAAATTCATATTGCCAACGAAAAATTTAAAATATATAATAATCAAATTTAAATTTAAAATTTAAAATTATAAAACATATTAATAAAATTTGCATTTAAAATTCAAAATAAAAAAAGTTATAGAATGAGGACTTTTTGATGAACTTTTTTAATATATCTAAGCTACTTTCACCTAATGAAAATAAATTTTAAAATATTAAATAAAACAGTAAATTAAATATTAACAAAATTAATAAATCAAATAATAAAATATTAAAAATAATAGTTAATGTAAAATTTAAAATTACATTCATACATGTCAAAATTAATATTTCTTATCAAACATGAACATTATTAAATTTATGACCTTTATTTTAAATTATATTTATTTTTAACTTCTTAATTTACTTATAATTATAATAAAAACTCAGTGGTCTTAAGTAAAAATAGCAGTTTTTTTTTTTAACAGTTGATTGACATGAAAGGCTTTATTCCCTGTCCTTTTTTCTCCTTGCCCAATCATGAACCTACGCAACCATTTACCATTTATTTTATAAACATGAAAATCAAGTCTACTTCAAACTCAAGTTAAGGTCATAATTATAATATGAACTTTGAATACGAGGCTTTTATAAATGTTTAAATGACCAGGACTTCTGCTTGAAACTACATGAAACCTCCACTTTTTCCATTGTAAACGTTTGTTATTAGATAGTTAATATTTAAATGAAGTCAAAATCACTTGAAGGCTACATATTTCCTTCCACAGATGGTCCACACCATACATCAACCTTCAGCTTCACCATAGCTCATATACAAGCAGCAAACACTTTCCATTCCCAATCACATCACAACATTTAACATTTTGGCTAATTCTGCTGCCAGCTAACTCCCAATGCAACACCAGCAACAATCTGAATAATGAGAATCTATAACTGATTCTTTCCTTTTTTTTGTTGTTGTGATTTTGCTCAGAAATAGTAATGGGTCTGAATTTTTTAATTATGGAAATAATAAGGTCAAATGTCTCTCTACTTTTAAAAGTTATTACATCAAACTCGATCAGTTTCTGAGTCGATGTTTGTTTTCTCCCGAAAGTCATACTCTGTGATAAGTCCAAGATTATCAACTAATTTGTGATGCCGTAGACATCCTGCACACTACCAAGATGAAATTCAAATTATTTACACAGAATAAGTGCTCGCATTATATTAAATTTGCAAAATATCTCTATAGAAAGTGAGAAAATAAAATAAGTTTTGAACAAAAAGCATACTTGGCAAAACAGGATTAAAAGGTAACCACATATTTGGCCGCAACACCATGGACACAAATTAACATTTTTAACACTTGCATTCATGATCCAATGCATTAGCCATTCCATAAGTTATTAAATGTCCAGAAAAAGCATGAAATCCAATTATTTCCTTTATATGATCAGCAACAAACACAAATTCCAGCAGAGGGTAAATGGCTGGGAATTTCATTTTGTTGTAGGAAAAATTTGGCATTCCACGTTAATAATAAGCTACGTATTAATATGCAAAATACACAAACGTGGAGTTCATATGGCACGTAGCTAAAAGCAGAGTTGGAGCTTGGCAATGCAGTTTATCTTCTTGCAGCTGAGAGAGATGCTAGCCTCGTATTGGACAAAAAGAACCTTCTATAAAGAGTGAGAGACTGAAAGTTTCAAGCCAGTAAAATATATTATAGAGGAGATTCGTCAATCAATTCTTTCTTATGGAAACGACCAAAAAGCGGGTTGCGTGTAATGGTGGGAAAGGCAGGTATGTCATAAAGAGGAAGCTTTCAAGTGGGGGTGATGAGTTCATGACTCCTCATGAGGATGGAGAGACTTTTCCCAGGAAGCCTCCACCTTACTCACTTATTTTAGTTTGCTTAGTGTTTCTCCTTTGTTTTAGTTTTCCTTGACTTATGTTGTTTCTTTCTTTTGTAGATTGCTTTTTGCACCCCCTAGTCTTATGTTCTTGTTTATTTCATGTTCTTCATGCCACTTTACTTGTTCAAGTCATTGCTATCTTGTTTTGTTAATTGAATCCTTCTCTTCTTAGAGCTTTCTTATTCACAAACACCTTAAGTGATAAAAGTAAAATGAATCCTTATCAGGGGGAGCTAGGATGTGAAACTCAATCCCCATAATCAAAGACAAGAAAATCGACTTCACTAGATTCTGAGCTACCTAAATCTTTCTTTCAACCTATTAATTAGTCTTGCCCAGGGAATAATGCTTTACCAGGAACCAGGTCTCCATCTATAAGCCTTGATATAATGGTAGTTAGTTGCTCTCAGTGACGAAGTCTAAAAACATATTCCCAACTCCATCTCTCAAATAAGAGCATCAGCATGTAAGACTATTGCCTAGAGTCACTACAGAGAGAGTTGCTTACTCGCAAGACTATCAATGCAGGAGAGATGACAAGATGTCTGACTTCAAAGGGAGTTAAACCAACCATTATCTAGAGGAGAGAAGGAAAACAAATATCGATCCTTGCTAGGCTTTCGGGCAACATAAAAGATCAAGATCAAACTTATTAACAGATAGATGTAACGGGCTTATGCCCATCTCTCTGTATTTTCTTGTTTATAAATGCATAACCCTATGTGCTTAATACACATTAAGGATTCAGTCCTATTGAAACTGGATCAAAAACCCAAAAAAAGAAAGTAAACTCAGACAAAGACTGAGGATTTCGTATAGAAGTTTCAGAAGTTTACGAAGAACACCTTTGGCACTTCGAGGATCTAGAATCCTACTATTCAATGATTCTCCAATGCCTGCAAAACCTGAAAACACACCTATACGTACAGGCTTCGCAACAACATAATCACTGACAGATTTCTCAGCAAACATAACTACTAATAACAAATTCCTCAGCTAATTGAATAAAACAATTAGTTGTATTTTCTTTCCCCTATTTCTTCTTTCATAGACCTTCGTAATAGGAGGTCATATCCTTACACAGCATATGCCTCTTTCTCTTTCATTTTAACAAACAAAACAAACCAATTGACCCAAATGGATGGGAAATCAAGAATCCAGCATTATAATGAGTTTGGCCACTTGATCATAAGGATAGTCTACAGCTGACAACTTCATTATGGGGAATTAATGGAAGAAGTGGATTGCAATACAATTCCTTGTGAGGTCGAGGTTGAGGAGTGAAAGGGATAAGCTTTGCTTTTGAAAGAAAGACAACCAATCCGCAATCAAAAAGCAGAAGAGGAAGCTACTCTTTAGCAATCTTGTAGCTTAGCATTGAATTTTGCATGAAGCATTCTGTGGCAAGAGTGAGTCTCTATGAATTCTTTCACATTATGCAGATTTGAGAAAGTAACTCCGAGAACTATATTCAACCTTAGCTTTTGGAAGAGGATAATTGCAGAACTCGTGTCCTTGGGAAGGACTTTCTCCAGGCTACTACATTGTAAGTGGTGACCAAGACTACTTTTGATCCTTAAGAGCATCATCCTTGAGGCTGAACCTAATTCTTTCCTGTGCCTTAATCAGCCTTGCAAATTTTATGATACAAGGATTTAGATTACAGTCAATCCTTGTGCGATGAAACCTCACCCATATATTTAGAGACAAAACCAAGATGGGTTGTTCCAAAACATCTCTAAAAACAGGGATAAGTTGGCAAAGCAAGTCTTATATCATCTCTGAAAACAGTTAAAAATACTAAATTAAAAGCAAATGTCAAGAAAATGAAGCTTTAGTTTGAGCAAACGGGTTACCAAGTTTTAAGCAACAAGCAATCACTAATAACTTAGTTATAGAAAACTAAGTATCTGTGCTGCAATGTATATCACACTCTCATTATCTTTACATTATAGTACGTGAAAACAAGGGGTAGAAGAGTAGAGAAAACAAAAATTATTAATGGGAAAAAGTCGCAACATATAACAATATAACCAAAACTATTAACTGGCAACTGACAACAAAGTAAAGGTGAGCAAAGGCTACATCATATTAATTATGCATAAAAAAATAATATATATTTTCTCTCCTCCATATAACAAGTATATTTGTATAAGCAAAGCTATGAACTTAGGCAACAAAGGAAAAAATAAACATGAGCTTGACTACATATGCATAACATAATTATATTTGCTCACTCTCTTTGGGCATACATATTAAGTAGAAGAAGTTTGCTATGATAGTGAGAAGATACATCTGAATTGTTGGATCATGCATATCCACAATGGTTTAGAATAAAAAATGTGAAAAATTGAATCATCCTGTTGAGAATAAAGAAAATAGGGATTGAGATTAATCTCCCTTGTGTATAAACCACACATAGGGTAATCTATTTATAATAGAGAGAGGTACAAGTAAAAAGAGTAACTGAAAATAAAAAGATTAAATAGAAGATATTGTTTGATATTGTGGTTATCAATATCTAACAATATCTTAATAATATCAAACAATATCTAACACTTCCCCTCAAGCTGGAGCATACAAATCGTATGTGCCAAGCTTGTTACAAATATAATCAATTTTAGGCCCCCCGTAAAGACTTAGTAAAAATATCTGCTAATTGATCACTTGAGTTAACAAACTCAGTCTTGATGTCTCCAGACATAACCTTTTCCCGAACGAAATAACAATCAATCTCAATGTGTTTGGTCCTCTCATGAAAGACAGGATTAGAGCTAATATGAAGAGCAGCCTGATTGTCACACACAAGTGTCATTTGAGTAACATCTCCAAATTGTAACTCTTGAAGCAATTGCTTGAGCCAAACAAGTTCACAGGCAGCTGAGGCCATAGCTCTATATTCTGCTTCTGCACTGGATCTTGCTACAACACTCTGTTTCTTACTTTTCCACGAGATCAAGTTACCACCAATGGAGACACAATACCCAGATGTAGATCTTCTATCAGAAGGAGATCCTGCCCAATCAGCATCTGAATAGCAAACAACTCTTGTATGGTTATTAGAACCATATAACAATCCTTTTCCAGGAGATTTTTTAATATACTTCAAGATGCGAATGACTGCATTCCAATGATCTTCACATGGAGAATTAAGAAATTGGCTTACCACACTGACTGCAAAGGAAATGTCAGGACGAGTAACGGTAAGATAATTCAATTTCCCAACCAATCGTCTATACTGCTCAGGATCAGATATAGGCTCCCCCTGATTTGGTAGAAGTTTAGTATTGGGATCCATGGGTGTATCAACAGACTTTGAACTCATCAACCCAGTTTCCTCCAGAATATCCATGGCATACTTTCTCTGAGATATAACAATACCATCATTAGACTGTGCCACCTCAATACCCAAGAAATATCTGAGTTTGCCAAGATCTTTGGTCTGAAAATGGTGACAAATATGTTGTTTCAATTGAGAGATGCCATGGTTGTTACTTCCTGTAAGAACGATGTCATCAACATATACTATCAAGTAAACACATCCAGCACTCGAGTGTTGATAAAAGACAGAATGATCTGCTTCACACCGAGTCATACCAAATTGCTGAACAACATTGCTAAACTTTCCAAACCAAGCCCGAGGAGATTGTTTTAGGCCATATAGGGATTTGCGAAGACGACATACCATCCCAGAAGACTCTCCCTGAGCAATAAATCCAGGAGGTTGCTCCATATAGATTTCTTCTTGCAAATCACCATTGAGGAAAGCATTTTTAACATCTAGTTGATAAAGAGGTCATTGTTGAAGAGCAGCCATGGCGATAAATAAACGAATAGAAGCCATCTTTGCCACGGGGGAAAAAGTATCTCCGTAATCCAACCCAAAAATTTGAGTATAACCTTTGGCCACAAGACGAGCTTTGAGACGATCAAGTACCATCAAGTCCAACTTTGATAGCAAACACCCACCTGCAACCAGTGTTATTAAAAACCGGTTATGGCAACGTTATGGCGTAAATCGGTGGCGGTCTTTTAGCCTGCCATCATACAAATGCAGTGGCGATGCGGGTTTCTTATGGCGGCCATGGGCGACGGCTTTTTTTATAACGAGTTGTGGGTGCAGAACGGCTATGGCGAAAATGGCGGGACGGTGTGGAGAAGAAGTGGAGAAGCAGAGAAGTAGAGAAGAAGTAGCGGCAGCGACATGTTGAGAAACCTTGCTTGCCAAGAGATGCAGCTGAGCACATTGAAACCCTAATTTCAGGGTTGAATACTTCTCTTCTTTCTATATTAAGTGGGTTAAAAGCCCAACTAATGTTTTAATAAAAATTTGGGCCAGGCCCAATAAACATTTATTTTAACCTATTACTCCCACTAACCCTTTCCAAGTCTATCTTCTTCTTTTTCTTGGACTGGCCTTGCTGCTTGTTGCTGGTCGCCACAGCTCATCATCAGTAGCCGCCGTCCAACGCCGGTCGCCGCCTGTCTCCGCCACTCACTAGCAGTGGCCACCTCTCACATTCTTATAGACAAAGTATAAATTTTTTTAATTATTTATATCTATATATTATATTTCTTTCGATTCTAATATTTCCGCCATAACCCATTAAGCTTTCCGCCATAACTTTATAAAGGATTTTTAGGGTATCCGATATTTTTCGTTATCCGATATCAATAACACTGCCTGCAACAAACAACAGATTTCCCAGACGGCAACGGGACCAGTTCCCAAGTTCCACTATTATGAAGAGCACTTAATTCATTTGCCATGGCCTGACGCCAACCAGGATGGGCTAAAGCGTCACAGACAGTTTTTGGAATGGTCACAGAAGAAAGAGAGAAAAGACATGTATAAAAAGGTAATGACAATTGATGATAACTCAAAGCAATATAATGGAGAGAGGGATTATGGGTAGAACGCATACGTTTTCGGAGGGCAGTGGGAAGGTCAGACTCAGGTGTCAGAGCCGGAGGAGACAGAGTAGTTGGCACTGGAGTGAAGTCACATGGTGGTGGTTGTGATCGATTACGGCGACTATAAACCTGAAGAGGTGGTGGAGGAGCAGGTGACTGTGGAGCAGGAACCGAGGGTGAAGAAGACACAGTAAGAGGGTCATAAATAATAGGAACATTAAAGGTATTAGAAGAGTTGTCAGGATTGGA
>Ga0214544_1010320_pt1 | contig 13842 bp, 8 predicted proteins | sample CNSS3metaG_FD_160074 | JGI IMG/M metagenome (GOLD analysis project Ga0214544, IMG submission 160074) | Root nodule microbial communities from cowpea collected in UCLA plant growth center, Los Angeles, California, USA - CNSS3 | ecosystem: Host-associated > Plants > Roots > Nodule | place: USA...
TATATATATATATATATATATATATATATATATATATATATATATATATATATATATATATATATATATACATATATATATATATATATATATATATATATATATATATGCATAGGTGCCTTCCATTTTGTTTTATTTTTTTTATTTATTATTTATGATTACAACTATAATATAAATTATAAGTAATATTATTATATTATATATTATTATAAGTATTACTATTATTATTTATAATTATTACTAATATTATTATTATAAATTTTATTAAAAATAATATTACAATTATTATTATAGATAATATTATTATAATAATTGTTAATATTATTATTATTATTATTATTATTATATACACCAAAAAGAACTATTTTTCAATAGCCGTTATTTTGTAGCAGTTAAGTAAAACCGTCAAAAATATTTTTATTTATGTTACTTTTGATTAACCGTCATAATTTTTTTCTTTTATTAATTACTTCAATAAAATCCTTCGACCCTTAATTTGTCTCATTATATTCTTTTTTTCCAATCAAATTTTTCTCTTCCTTTCCTTTACCAATCTGCACCGTACCATTTAATCTGAAGAAGATCGAAATAGCTGAGTGTTCCACCCGCTCTATGTTACTTCGATTACGAATTGGACAACAACAACAACACTACCGCATAATCAAAAAGCAGAGGTCGTTGTTTGGGGCGAAGAACCCTAGGAATACGCCATCGGAGTGTTGCCCGTCATGTATGGTGGCTCGCATCGGACTACCACACCACGCCAGGTGGTGCGTGCAGTGTAACAGTGAGGGATCAAAACTTCAAACACCAGGTAGTTCAATCGGTGAATGTGTTGTCCTTAGTTGCGATTTCATTGCAAAGTCGTTTCAAAATAGTTAGGAAGTGAGAGGGGATCGTGTTTGGTGGTCCGCAAGTGAGTTCGGGTGGGCCTTCGTCACTGATTATTCAGATAAGCTACTCTTGTCAAGGATGGATATGCTTCTCTTGATTCATTATAAGTTCTAAGAAGGATACTCAATAGTCATAGTCATGTTATTAATATGTTCATTGCTAGAGATCTGGGACACAGTTTCTTCATTAGAGAAGGGTAGTAGTTTGCACATTATTCTATTTTGCTTCTTTTTCTTCCTTTCTTACTTTATAAGCAATCTTACAGGCAAAGGGTCTATGGTTTTTGTCCATGATAGTATAAATCTGTTAATGTTATATATCAGTTAATATACTTATTACTGATAATGAGTCCTTTTATCTCTTGCAAGTTGTGATTAAGGAGCTGTGTAATGTTTATCAGTCATGAATTGACATCAATTCGCTGTTTTTTTATATTTATTTTTATATTTAATGGTGGATGGATAGGGGACATTTCTACCACTAATTGTGCCACCAACAATTTATGAAGCAGGTGCACCTGCCAAATATATATGTTGATCCAGACATTGGTTGATTCCAATCCTTACCTCTAATGTAGTAAGAAAGATATCATAACATCTTATTCAACTCTCCAATATTGCACGTAAAATACTTATTCTTTGGTCTTTTGTTCAACATTTTTGTTTATAGTTCATATTTCCACTTCTTAATACCTTATTTTGTCATAAACTTTCAGAGGAAAGTCCTAATTAGCAAGACTTTATAAGACCGTTTGGGTACTCTGTACTTGGCCATTATTTGTCTTTAGCTTTCAAAGGATTGTTAATGGATTCAAGTGAAGTAAGTTCCTAAATGGAAATTCACTAAATCTTATTTAGCTATTATTGATTTTGTTCTTTTAAGTATGATGAAGTTGATTGCATATGTTAGTTGTTGAATATTGAATAGATTGACAAGTGTTCTGCTACAAGTTTACTTTGACATATATTAGTGACAAAGCAATATTCAGAAGTTATGCAAAAGTTTAAGTCTTGATTTTTATTGGCTTGAATAGACTATTTAATTGGCGAAGATAGATTAAATAGCTGAGATTGACTAGTCATATAATATATATATATACATATATATATATATATATATATATATATATGTATATATTATTAAATTTAGTCATATTATTAGTAGTAAAATATTAATATTTTTATAATTAGAATTATCAGTAATACTAATATATAATATATTATTATTATTATTATTACTACTACGTACTTTTATTAATTATCGTTAGAATTATTAGTAACATTTATTAATATTGTTATTGTTATTATTAAATTTATTAATATTATCAAAAGTTGTAAAATAATTATTATTATTATTAACGATATTAATATATAATGTATTAATATTATTGATAGTGTTGATAGTATTGTTATTATTTTTAAGAATATTAATATATAATTATTATTTTTATTATTATTATTATTATTGTTATTATTTTTTATAGTATTGTTATTATTATAAGTGCTTTTTATTAAACAAACGTTGTACTAAATATTTTTATTAAATAAATTTTTAATCTTTTAAAAAATTTATAATTTTTATTAATATTGTTATTAATATTTTTAATAGATAAATATATATATATTTTAAATTTATTTAAATAAATATAATATCAATTATATTATTTTTCTAAAACAAAAAACAAAAAAAAAACTCGGGTCAACTACTTTAACTATTTTTTTTAGTTTTATTTCCGATTTTATATATACCTATATATATAGGATTCTTCTCTTTGATGTTTACATATATTTTTCGAATTTTTCCTCTAAATACAAATTTTTTAAAATTTAAATACATTTTTTATCAATTTTATTTTTTTTAATTATAAAACTACCTATAAAATAAATAAAAAATATTTACAATAAAGTTATAAAAAAATATTTATATTTAATTTCATATCTATAATAATAATAGTTTAAAATTTTTTAATATCATAAAAAATCATAAAGAAAAGTAAAGACACAAGCGCATAACAATGTGCTTTTACTAGTCATTATATAAAGAGATACATAGAAGTATACACCAAATTTGGTGCTTTTATTTTACCCTTTAATTTATTTGTTAAGGACAATTGTATAAAACTATCACTGATTTTTCTTTTCCATCTCATTTATTGGTTTCAAGGCTCACTTACAGATACTTCTTAGTTTCATTGTATTTGTTGTTTTTTCAAGTTATCACTTTTTTTTTAATTTCAGTATTCACTATTGTTCACATAAGTAAAAAACATGGAAAGAATATTAATAGATAGAGAGTGACATAAACCCAAAATTGAAATTTAAAATGAAATTAAACTTCAATGTAATTTAGGGTTTAAAGCCCATACATCGTGAAATTAAATAGCAGTGAAAAAGTACGAAGAATTGCTAAGAAGATGAATGATAGTTTAAAAGTTAAGTGTGAAGGAACTATCGTAAGATCCATAGCCAAAAGACAGAAGGCGGTTATGAAAAAAATGTTCAACTTTAAAATTTGGATTAAAATTTTTACTAAAAATTATTTATATTTTATGTTCTAATTCTTTGCTATTTATTGTACTTCCAAATTTGAATTAAATTTTTACTAAAAAATATTTATATTTTATTTGGTAATACTTTCGTAACTCACATTTTTTACACCTTTATAATTTACTTTACTAATTTAAAACTTTTAACATGCACTTTCTATTTTATGTGCTCATAATTTTGTAGCTTAAAAAAATTTATTTTTAACAATTTTATTAGTTATTCATTATTTCTAAACATGTATTTTATTGCTTATGAATCAAATCAACTGAATTTGGAAAATTACAATAACAAAATATTTAAAAGTGAGTACACAGAACAATAATATATATATATATATATATATATATATATATATATATATATATATATATATATAAACAAGAATAAAATAATAGAATGGAAAGTCACCTTCATTAAAATTAAATGTTTTTAGTTTTTGTTTCTTTATTTAAAAACTTATTTATTTAAAGTTCATAAAATATTCTTTCGCTTAGGTAGCATTTGGTTCTCTCAAAGAATTAAGATGTTGAAATTCACTTTGTCATAATTTCTCTTACTTAATCAAAGGTGACATCATAACAAGTGAATTTTGATTTTTAGTTTTTGTTTCTTTATTTAAAAACTTATTTATTTAAAGTTCATAAAATATTTTTTCGCTTAGGTAGCATTCGATTCTCTCAAAGAATTAAGATGTTGAAATTCACTTTGTCATAATTTCTCTTACTTAATCAAAGGTGACATCATAACAAGTGAATTTTGATTCACCTAACTAAATTTTTTTCTCACCCAACAAATGACCAATGAAGATTTAAAAGAAAAAAAAAAATCAGTTTTATAGGATTGCTTGCCCAACGAGACTTGACTCACCAATGACCAATCATTTTGGGTTATAGGGTTTTTTTTTCACAAAACTAATTTCATCCAACAAGAAATTGGCTCATCTAGTGAATAATAAAACCGAAAATCCTATTTAAGGGTTGGCTTAAGGAGTTTTTGTTCACCAATGAGAAATGTTGTCTAAGCTCTTGCCTTTCAGAGATTGAATTTTGTTCAACGATAAGATGGCTCACCAGATGAGACTTGACTCATTCAACGATCAATCCTTATTTAGCTTTTAAGATTTTCACAAAACTAATTCTTCCGAACGAGAGATTTGATCGTTCAACAAACCAAAACACTAGGAATCTTATTTGAAGGCTTGTCCAATGAATTTTGGCTCACCCAATGAAAATCACTCTATTAGCTCTCTCGATTTTAAAAAATTGAATCTTGCTCAGGAAGAGATGGCTCATCCAATGAATCTAAATAACTCAAAATAGTATAAAGACAGTTTACACCATTAGAAAAAAAACATTTTAGCTACTGACGAAATCGATTGCTAAATGGCTAAAATCGGTGGTTAACACCCTTAGCCACAGAATTAGCAACGAAATTAGCCATAGAAAATAAATAGTTGTGAAAACCCTAGTCGCAGAACACTTAGCCACCAATTTTTAAATCAGTTGCTAAATAGCCACCGAAATTATGGTCGCTAATATGTCACTAAAAATTTGGTCACCTTAAAGCATTGGAGACCAATTTTGCAACTGAACTTTCGGTCGCTAATTCGGTGGCTAATAGATACATTTTCTAATTTAATTAAAATAGTTTTGGTGGCTAAATCGATGGTTAAATAGATAGCTACATTTGGTCGCTAAATCGGTGACTAAATTGGTGGCTAAATCGGAGGCTAATTTGGTGGCTAAACTGTTGGCTAAACTAGTGGCTATATTAATCTGCTTATATTCAATTTTCTACCTACTTATAAATGTTGCATATTTAATTATAATAAATAATAATAAACTGCAAGATATAATGTAATAAAAAATAGAGTAATACATGATCTAACATAAAACTAAAATGAAATTAGTTCTAAATACATATGCAAGTTTTAAAGTTATCATACATTTAAACCTAACTAATGCTCATGTGGACTACCATCACTAGAACGATCTACTACAACATCTCCATTGTCAAGAGGATCAGAAAGTTCTGAAATAAGATTCTTCAACTAGATGTGTTGTAAAACAAGTTTCATATGCTATTCTTGTTGGCATATGCGTTCTTTCTATTGCTTGTTATCTTGCATCAATTGTGTCATCTTTTCTTCAAATGTCTTATCCTTAGCTTTCAATTCACTACCTCTACCCCTTGGTGTCATCTACAAGTGAAATTATTGTATGTATAACATTTGATAGAGATATGAAATTAGAACAATCAATTTTCAACCAAAAAACTGAGTTAATTATGATAAAAAAGACTCAAACCTAATTGTGTTTTCTATGACCAAATGTGTTGGTTATTGTTTGAGTATGGCCGGGTACGTCCCAGCCCAATGAGACAGAAATGGCCGGGATCACCTGACCCAAGTATGGGGCACAATCGTTGTGGCTCAATCACTAGGGTACCTACTTTTCACCTTTTCTCCAGCACAACACAAAGGGCCCAATAAGTGTGATGGCCGGGTATATCTCGACTCCTTTTAGTCGTGTACATCCCGATCCAATGATGTGATAGATGGAAAATGGGATTATGGTGCAAAGGTACAGAGGAGCAGTGCGCAATCTCAGCCAAAAAGGAAAGAGTTAATATTTGGAGGAGTAGAGACGGACAAATCTCAGCCAAAAAGGAAGGAGTTGATATTTGGAGAAGTACAGATGAACGAATCTCAGGCAAAAAGGAAAGAGTTCATATTTGGAGAAGTATAGACGAACAAATCCCAAACCAAAAAGGAAAGAGCTGATCTTTGACAAAGTGGCAACATGCAATCTCAGTCAATAAGGAACAAACCGACGCGTATAAACTTAGCCAGAAAGGAAGAATGGATCCTCGAATAGAAACGGCTCACAAGTAACAATAACAGGTCCGTTAAGAGACTAGTATAAATTAAGACCTAGTGAACACGTAAAGGTATGCTTTTCTCACTTAGCCACATACACCTCATATCGAATCACAGTTATACTTGAGCGTCGGAGTGCTTACAGGTACCCCCTCCCTCAGAGTGTATTCGGCAGGGAGATCCAGGAGGAATCCCAAGAGGAACAGAAGGAGGTTTGACACAGAGGGTTCTTGAGATCGTTTGGTTCCGTACTCAAATAGTATCGATCAGGTATAATTAGCACCCACCGTGGGGCCAGGCTATTCTCAAGAAGGATGGTGTCCACAAGAGCAGCAGTCGATCAAAATACAGTAGCAACAAAGATGCAACGAGAGATGAATCGTCAATTAGAGGAATTGAGACGCAATAACGAGGAAGAGATAAATGCCTTAAGAGAGGACAACTAGCGGATACGAAGGCAAATTGAGCAAAATTCCCAACAAAGGGAAGAATCTCATAGTAATGGAGAAGGAAAGGGCAGCACAAGGCAAGACGAAATCCAGGGTACAGACCACCACCAACGAAACAGGCGCGAGACCCAGAACAACCAAACGTCACCCCTTCGTGGACGGGATCATGGAGGTAGAACTTCTCGCACGCTGGAAGGGATTGACTATGAGCCAGTACTATGGCACTACTGATCTAGAGGAGCACATGGACGTATTCACCACCCAAACAGGGTTGTATACTTCAGATGACGCAATTTTCTGTCGTGTTTTCCCAACATCCCTGAAGGGGCCTGCACTCAACTAGTTCACACGATTACCACCCAACTCTATCAATTGTTTCGATACGTTGGTCACCCATTTTGGCATTCAGTTCACCCCTAGTAAACAACATCATCTCACCTCTCTGGCGTTAATGAATATACGACAGGAGGGGGAGAATCTCTGCAAGAATTTATGGAGCGGTTCGGGAAGATATCATTGAATGTTTCCAATCTGAATCCTGAGGTCACCATGCACCACCTTATAATAGCATTCAAGCCTGGCCCATTTGTTGGCAGTCTGTGCAAGAAGCCCGTGAGCAATCTGGACGAGTTTCAAACCAGGGCAACCAAATTCATGCAGATGGAAGAATTAAAGGAGTTTCGCAATACAATCTGATCGGACACTCAGGAAAAGAAATACATCGATAAGGAAAGGGTGCTAGCACCGCGACCTGACAGTAGGTTCAAGGACTCTAGTCAACTAAAGTACAACAGGTATACACCCCTTGTGTCTAATAGAGCGAGAATTTTGGAGGAGGTCCTAAATGCCTACCTAATAGGAACCCCTCAAAGGGTCCCGACTCCCCCAAACGCGGATTCCACTAAGCATTGTAGGTATCATCGAAATTATGGGCACACGATGGAGGATTATTTTTCCCTGAAGGATAAAATCGAAGAGCTTATACAGGCAGGACACCTAGAAAATTTGTCAAACGAGGGAAGGGGGATTCTCTTCCAGAGAAGACCGAGAAGGAAGATACGAGGAGGGACCACGAAGAACGTCAAGGTATCAGGAGAGGCGAGAAGAAGGCACCGAAAGGAGGGTTGAGCCCTATAAAGATGAGGAGTAGGATGTGAGGAAAAAACCATGAGAGGGGTTATCAACTATATATCAAGAGGCTTCACAGGAGGCGGAGTGACTGTGTCCGCAAGGAAAAAGTACGTCCGAGTCATTCAAAGTGTCAATGTCATATCTACATGTCCCTGACGGCACATGCCACCCATCACATTCCGTGATGACCATTTCCAAGCCATTGACCCCTAACACGATGACCCAATGGTGATCTCAGTGAAGATTGAAGACTTTGCAGTAAGGAAAACCTTGGTGGACTAGGGTAGTTCAGTGGATATCCTGTATTGGGGCACTTTCAAACAAGTAAGAATTTCGGAGGCAAAAATCTAGCAATACTCGGAGTCGATCATAGGCTTCTCAAGGGAGCGAGTGAATACAATGGGTTACATTGATTTATTCACCAAATTTGAAGAAGGGAGAACGACGCGAACGGTAAAAATTTGATACCTTATTGTTGACGCTCATGCCTCCTATAATATTTTGCTAGGGAGACCTTCGTTGAACATACTTGGTGCGGTGGTATCCACATATCAGTTAGCTATGAAATTTTCGTCAACTTCGGGAGACATAATCATTGTACATGTAGACCAACCAACTGCGCGCAGATTCTATGCATACAGTCTGAGAGAAAGACCAGTACACCAAGCTGAGAGTCCAACGCTGCTACAATACCAAAATCAAACCCAGGTCTTTTCACCAGGGAAATCTAGTGTGGAGAATGGCAAGTGATGCCCAGAAATACGAGGGAAAATTCTCACCTAATTGGGAAGAATGTCATTATGTGTCAAGGAAGTTGTGGGTAAAGGCGCATGCAGATTGGAACACTTGTCACGTGTTCCTATTCTAGCAACCTGGAACACCTCACATCTCAAGTTCTATTATAGTTAGTTTGTTAAATGCATATTTTTAATTTTGAGACATCTTACGAATGATTTATGAATTGATTGCATAATAAGTGGTGTACTCTTTCCTACCTTGATCTTTTTTCCCTAAGGAGAGTTTTGGTCAAGAAGGTTTTAACGAGGCATCATAGCAATAAATAAAGCATAACTTTTCATCATTATTACTCTATGCTTACATTTTCCATCGCTAAAGCACGCACGAATTTAAATCAAGTGCATCAATCAAATCCTTTTTTAACATTTTCTATATGGGAAAGGAAGCTTCATCAAACCAAATGATCTCCCCATATCTGTATCAATGGGAAAGAAAGCTTCATCGCCCTAGATGATCCCCCCATATTGATAAAATAAATATGACAAAGATGACACACACCAACACACAAAGGCAGACTTACTATCCTAGGAAGGCAAGAGGCCGGCCACATCCGACCAGGATTGGCCTAGTACATCTCGGCCAAAACACATGTTGGCAGCGTTAGAGCCACATCCCAGATAGGAATGGTCGGGTACATCTCGACCAAGAAACATGTTGCCAGCGTCACAGCCACATCCCGACCAGGAATGGCCAGGTACATCTAGGCCAACCACACTATTTCTTTCCTTCATACTCGATTTTACACATTTCAACCTCTTATTTCACTTCGTTCACTACGAGACTGGGGGGCTGATGTTGGTGTATGGCCGGGTACGTCCCGGCCCAATGAGACAGAAATGGCCAGGATCACCCCGGCCCAAGTATAGGGCACTATCGTTGTGGCTCAGTCACTAAAGTACCTGCTTTTCACCTTTTCTCCAGCACAACACAAAGGGCTCAATAAGTGTGATGGTCGGATATATCCCGACCCCTTTTAGCCGTGTACATCCCAACCCAATGATGTGACAGATGGAAAATGGGATTATGGTGCAGAGGTACAGAGGAGCAGTGCGCAATCTCAACCAAAAAGGAAAGAGTTGATATTTGGAGGAGTACAAACGGACAAATCCCAACCAAGAAGGAAGGAGTTGATATTTGGAGAAGTAAAGATGAACGAATCTTAGCCAAAAAGGAAAGAGTTGATATTTGGAGAAGTACAGACGAACAAATCCCAAACCAAAAAGGAAAGAGTTGATCTTTGACAAAGTGGCAACATGCAATCTCAGTCAATAAGGAAAGAACCGACGCGTATAAACTTAGCCAGAAAGGAGAGAGTGGATCCTCGAATACAAACGGCTCGCAAGTAACAATAACAGATCCATTAAGAGACTAGTATAAATTAAGACCTAATGAACACGTAAAGGCATGCTTTTCTCACTTAACCACATATACCTCATATCGAATTACAGTTTGACTTGAGCGTCGGAGTGCCTGCAGGTACCCGCACCCTCCGAGTGCATTTGGCAGGGTGATCCAGGAGGAGTCCAGAGAGGAACAAAAGGAGGTTCGACACAGAGGGTTCTTGAGATCGTCTGGTTCCGTACTCAAATAGTATCGATCAGGTACAAATATCTTACCTCTCATCACTACAATTATTAGAAATCAAAGTCATATTGATATATATTATTATTATCTACTTTGGTTCATATATTAGGAGTATTATCAAACCATTCACATTGAAACAAAACTAAATTCGTGATTGGCAAGCAAATAAACTCAAAATTAGGGCTTTTCACTTAGGGTCAAGAGAGAAATGGAGAAATGATTCGAGTTGTCAAAGAAAAAGGTGAAATTTGAATGAAAAATTGTTGAAGAATGAAATATGTGTATGGTGAATAAGAGAAAGATTAAAGAAAATAAAAGAAGAGAAAAATGGATTTTGAGCAAATAATAAAATCCAAAATTTGGAGCTAACAATAAACTGCGAAGAATGTAAGACAAAAAATTTAAAAGTTTTAGTGGGAATTTGAAATTATGAAACTAAATAATTTAATTAACTACAATATATTAATATAAAATTTACTTCTTATGAATTTAATCTAATTATATATTAATTTTAACTTTTTAAATAAAAAATCACCAATTTATTTATTGTCATTAGTTCAATAATAAAATTTAAAATCAAAATATCTTAGTGAGAAATTGAAAAAAAAGCAATCATAATATAATAAATACATGTTTACGAAAGAATTGTAATAATAGTAAATATGTTTCATGGTCAGTAAATTAGTTTATATTAGACCTAGATGGAGGATAATGACTTAAATGAAGGAAAATCAAATATTTTAAATTCATCTTAAATTTGTAAACACAAATAAATCTAGTCCCAATATGTTTTTTTTATAATATTTAAATTTAAAATATTTTTTTCACCTAATTGTCAATTTCTCCTAATCGGTGGTGGTGGTGGTGGTAATGTTGGTGATGAAGGTGGTGGTGGCAATGGTGGTAGTGGTGGTGGCAATGGTAGTGGTGTGGTGGTGGTGGTGATGTTGGTTATGGTAGTGATGGAGGTTGTGGTGGTGGTGGTGGATGTGGTGCTGATGGTGGTGTTGGTGGTGGTGATGTTGGTTATGGTGGTGGTGGTGATGTTGGTTATGGTGGTGGTGGTGGTGGTGATTTGGTTATGGTGGTGGTGGAGATTGTGGTGATGATGGTGGTGGTGAAGGTGGTTGTGGTGGATGTGGTGGTGATGGTGTTGGTTATGGTGGTCGTAGAGGTTGTGGTGGTGGTGGTGGTGGATGTGGTGGTGATGGTGGTGTTGGGTGGTTGTGGTGGTTGTAAGGCCCGTGAAATTTAATTAATTAAATAAATAAATAATTAATAAATGTGGGTAGTAGTAGCCTTTATGGAATTTAATTATGACATATATGACGTGGAAAAGTACTAGCTCAAGTGGTTGAGAGTACTTGATTGTGTGAGAGGACTTGGGTTTGAGTCTTATGTATGCCATTTAAGTGTTGTAATTATATTATTTTAATAATGTAATGAATCATGATGAGTGATTACTTAATCTTAGAATTTTATGAATTAGTAAGAAATACGAATTTTGCATAATGGTCGTGCATTGACTTGATGATTGGATGGTTGTGTGTTCAAACCTTGATAGACTTGAATTAAACTTTATTTTAATTTAGCTTTGGCGTGAATGTGAAAGGGCAAAGGAAAACCTAGCGTAAGGAGCAAAGGGGGCTTTTGGGGCTCTTTTGCTGCATAAGAGAAAGAACACGAATTCAAATAGGGGGTAGAGAGAATTGAGTGTTAGTGGGAGCGAAATTGGGTGAAAGTGCTAGGTGGTCTAGGGAATCAAAGAAGAACCCTCAAAGTCTACAATTTGAAGCAAAGGAATTCAGGTTAGGCGGCGTCCATATGTTTGTAAATTGAATGATAAATGTTATGATTATGAGTCCTGCTCTCATGATATTATACTTGCATGCCATGAATTTCATGCTCTGTGTGATGGGATTAGAGGTTTGTTGTTTTTGATGTTGTTTGAAAAACCTCGTATGCTCTTGTGTGAATATGATGGAGGGTTTTCGTATTGTATGGTTGTTCATGGTTCCATCCCAAGTTTTGGGGGTTCAACTGGGTTTAAATCATAGTCATGAATTTTGCTCACTGTTATAAACGACTTGGTAATGTATAAAATGTGGTTTGGTATTGTTGTTGGTTATTGTGTGCGTGAACAGGGAAGACATCTGTTATTTTTGCTCAAGCGAGCAAGTCTCGCCTAGGTGAAAATAGCAGAGAATCAACCATAATTATGCTCGAGTGTCTCGCTTAGGCAACCAGCTCTGGTGTTGAGCGACGCGTTATCTCGCTCAAGCGAGAACGGCTCGCCCAGGCGAGCACTCGAAGAAATCAATCGCGTTCTTTATTTGAATCCTCGTCTAGGCGAGGGACTATTTTTTTGTGCGAAGGAGGACCTCGCTCAAGCAAGAAGGTCTCGCCTAAGCGAGAGCTTGCGGAGAACCACTATAACTCACTCGCTCAAGCGAGGGAGCCTAGCTTGAGCAAGACAGACATACTCGCTTGGGCGAAGGCTTCTAGCCTAAGCGAGAATAGTGAAGATTCGTGCTTTGGTTTCCTGATTAAGTTGTGGTTTGCTATGTTATCCTGAAATTTCATGAATTAGGTGCATAGGATGGTATTGTTGGGTTGTAAGGATTGAAATAAAAATCTAGTCATTATTTCAGTGGCTATAGGAATAAAAATTATTGTACATTTATTCAATCGTTAAATCGATGGCTAATTCAGTCACAATTTGCGACTAAATTATTTTGGTGGTTAATATCGGTGACTAAATTGCATTTTTATAATAGTTTTTATTGTTCAAATTGGTTCAGATTGATTTTTTTGTTCTTCAATTATTGTACCAAAAAGGATATACTTAGTCCAAATAATATCAAGTTGAACCAATTTGACCTAATTGATCATAAATTAAAACTATGAGGATACTCAACATATGACACTCAAATTAAATTAAGACATATTAAATTAAATAAAACACATCAAACTTATATAAAATCCAAAAATGTATGACCATTCAACTTCTAAATTCAATTCCTCTGCCCTATAATACTATCAAAATTAAACTAGTTTTTCTTACTTGTATTAAGCCTCTTGCCTCCAAAAGAGCTTCCACTCTCACAAGATACAATACCAATACACATAAAATTCAAATCATTAATTTGAACGTATCTTGACAATTATAGACAATCGAAAATTCATCTTAAACCTAATCAAGTTACATGCAAGCAATAATACTTTACTCATGCATAAAAATAATTTTGGAGAGATTATGATCTTTATGAAATGAAACTTGAAAAATCAGATTTTTCAATTTATAAACTTTAAATTTTAACAATGAAATATTCAAGATCAAAGATAACTTTTGTTCCTAACCATTTTCTAAGAATTTTCAAAAATATTATACAACACAACCAAATTTAAAAAAAAATAAAAAATACAACAAACAATGAAAGAGTACCTAATGTAGTACATGCAAACAAGAATTTTAAAGATAAAAAATTTAATTGAAATCTCATTATACAAACTTGTCTTTTGAAAGAAAAAAGAAGTCGTACATTTGTACATAGCTTTATAT
>Ga0214544_1010321_pt1 | contig 13839 bp, 9 predicted proteins | sample CNSS3metaG_FD_160074 | JGI IMG/M metagenome (GOLD analysis project Ga0214544, IMG submission 160074) | Root nodule microbial communities from cowpea collected in UCLA plant growth center, Los Angeles, California, USA - CNSS3 | ecosystem: Host-associated > Plants > Roots > Nodule | place: USA...
ACATTCATGCCAAAGGAAAAATTGGCAAAAAGAAATTATTTAGTTCTCAACAAGGTTTGAACCCACACCCATGCACATACCAAACCAAGGCCAAACCATTCAACCAATCCAAATTTCATGATAACTCCTACAATTCTAGGAATTTATCATCACCCCATGCATTCAATATATAAACACACAAAAACGCATAATTTAAATAACACCCAAGTGGCACACATAGGACTCAAACCCAAGTTCTCACATACAATAAAGTACTCTCAACCACTTGAGCTAGTACTTTTCCATGTCATAGTTCCTCACATTAATTGCTTTAAATGTTTCTATTACCCGCCATAATTAAATAATTATTTAAATAACTATTTAATTTTCTCGGGTCTTACATGTAGTGGTAAAGTGGTTTGTGGGTGCATCCTTTTATTGCAGAGGTTTTCACGTTTAATGAATAAGGTTTTATTTCATGCATAGTGTTTAAATTTTTCCCGCATCATTCAGGTTCTGCACGGTTTTTCCTATTGTTGCATCAAGGTCTTATTGTTGGTCTTCACATAGCATGGCCTCAGGTGTGCATCTCACAGGCTGGGTATTTTGGGTTCCACGTTTAGGAGGCATCATTCACATTGGTTCATTTTATGATAGGGCAGCCATAGGACTTCTCTTTTTCTTTTGGAAAATGATATCCTGACTCCATATTTTGACTCCATACTTGACTCCATGACGTGGCATGCACATGTGGATTTTATTTTTTAAATTAAAATTAATTTTATTGAAGCATTTTACGTCAGACGTGGCTTAGTGGAGGAGTTGAACCGTTTCTCTTTTCTCCTTCTCCCGCGCACGAAAACCCTCTTCTCACCGGCAGGGTGTTCATTGTAAATGGTGAATGGTTTTTTGGTCAAAAATTTTAACATTCTTTCCTTTCTCCCCTGCGCTCACTTGTATGAGTTCTCACTTTACCCCCTTTTGTGGTCGCAGTTGTAGGTTCTCTTGTCACTGGCAACGCGAACGATTTTTGGAGTGGTTCGTCTGGCAAAGGAAGATAGCAGAAGATAGCATAGTGTGGGTTTGCGGAATCTCTGTGGCGGCTAAACCTTGAAAGGGTTAGGGTTTGCGGACAGGGAGGGCATTTGCTGTGGAGGAGTTGAACCGTTTCTCTTTTGTCCTTCTCCCGCGCATTCAGTCGAAAACCCTCTTCTCTCCGCACAGTCGTCATTTTTCTTCCCACCGACAAGGTGTTCAGTCTAGATGGCGAATGGTTTTTTGGTCGAAAATTTGAACATTCTTTCCTTTCTCCCCCGCGCTCACTGGTATGAGTTCTCGTTTGACCCCCTTTTGTGGTCGCAATTGTTTTTGGAGTGAAAGGGAGTTCTGACGAAGCATCTCCTCCATTATTCAACCACTGTTTTCAAAGGTCGCAGTTCTATGAAGGACCGGCTTTGTAGCAGATTGTAGGTATGACCATTTTGTTTTGTATTTGTTGTCTTAGGGGTTGTTTAAGTGCATCAATATAATTCTTAGATGATAACTTGATGGATCTGGCGATGGAGAAGATGGTGATGGAGATGAGGAGTATTAGAATCTGAAATTTCTTTCTGATATCGTGTGTTTATTTGATGTGAAGTTTTTCGTTTTCTTTGGGATCAAACTCTGTGTGTGATTTTTGAATGTTTGGTTGTTATCGAATATCAATATATGTGTTGTGTGTAGCACAGAAGTTTCTCTATGTCCCTGTGTCTCGCTGGTTTTACAATTTTTTGAAAGTTCAAATGAATTTGGTAATGTTTGAAACATTAAGGAATTACCGTTGTTTTTCTCTTTCTGGCTTCGCTGCATATCACCTCCAAATGTATGCTTGGCCATTCTATTTTCCATACAGGCACATTGACTACTAAGCATGCTTGCACCTGCATCTTAGCTCCACCCCATTCTTCAGTAGAAAAAATACTGTATATAATTTAAAATTCAAATATCAAACACATCTAACCTCACCCAAAATGAAATGAATAAGAATGTAGGTTTTGTTTTATCATGGTCTACTTCAGAGCTTCCTAATACAGAATGATATTTAGGAAGAAGCATTGATAAGATAAGATAAGATATATAGTTCTCTGTGTATATATTGATTTCCTCTGAAGTTTTGCATCGGTAATGGGTTATTAAACAAAGTGTGAAAATTGTCATATATAACGTGTAAAATATTGTTCCTTCAGATTATAAATCTCATTGAATTAAAATTTACAGCATTTCCTTGTTTTATATTCATTATATTATATCAGTAATAATTCATGTTTATTAAAAAAGTAATTACTCATCATCTTTTTAATTACCTTTTCTACAAAATTCAGATTCAAATTCAAATTTTCTTTTTAATTTATAATATTACCTTTTTAATTACCTTTTATTAATAGATACTAAGATAGTAAATTGTTAGGATTTGACTTCTCTAATGGAAAAACTGCATGATATAGAGAGAAGGCGAACTTATAACCATTGATAGAAAAAAAACATTTAAGATTTTAACTTTATAATTGTTATTGATGTAAATATATTCTGTCACAATATCAACAATTGATTTTCCAATAATGGCTATAATAATTCCATACTTTGGGAAACTAGGATTTTGAGCTGAATGAAGAAATATAGTGTTTTGAAGATTGATAGGATAACTTGATTTATGACAAGTCCAGTGGACTAGACCACCTGATGTGTGGATCTATAGACCGTCTGATCCTTAAAGGCCCCATTGGATCATTTGTTGCGTTGAACCCTCTTGAACATTGATTTCACTTTCTTATAAGCAACATTTTTGTGTGTGATGACTTGTGTGCAACTAAGTGTTGACTTGTGCAACATTTTTTGCAACAATGTGGTTTGACTCAATTTTTTGAACTCATACTATAGATGCCAATTCGTGTTTTTGGGGTGAATGACGTTGGTTAATAAGATGTGATTTATAATAAGTGGGGTTAAAGATGTCTGATTTGTTGGTGATGACTTTTGTGCACCCAAGTGATGACCTGTGCTGCATTTTTTGCAATGAGTTTATGAATCAATTTTTTTATCTATTTTGTTATAGCAGTGAATAATTGTTTATGAGGTTATTTACTTTGGTGCATGTGATAAATTTTCAGTTATATTTGGTCCTTTGTGGATATATGTTTGATAAATTTCAATGAACTTGGTATGTTATTTAGGAATTTTAAGTAAGATGTCTAGTAAACGTGAACGCAAATGTATTCCGGAAGCAGGCAATAAAGGGAAGAAGAAGAAGGTGGTGAAAATGCTGATCAGGTATAATTGGTATCTTTAAGTGATTTAACTTTTTTTATTATTTATAATAAATAATATTTTGTTCATGGTGCTATAGGTGCGAATTGTGCATAGGTGCGAAAGCAAGTACATTGTTGAAGTAAACAATGTACTAAAAGACACCCACCGTAAGCGGATTCAGGCAACACCATTTAGATGGTGTTTGGAGGTGGACAACGCATTGGAAATAAATTGTCCTTTGTTGAGGGAAGTGTTGCGTAGATGGGTTCCACAAGGGGAATACATTCGTGTAGGTCAGCATTTGGTGGGGTTATCGGTTTATGATGTTTGTATATGGCTAGGTCTTAGTATGGTTGGTAAATGTGTTGAATTTGATGTTGATGTAAATGGGGTAGTAGGTTCACTTTTTGAGAAGAAACCAATCACCTTGTGAGACATAATTAACAAGATTAAGAACTTAGTGGTTAGTGATGATGATGTAGACAATACTTGTAGGTTGTATCTGTTACTTTTTTTACTGTATTTTATTTTCCTAGGACCTCTAGGACAGTGACCAATATGCCTTTCAAAGTCTTAGACAACCTTGACAACTTAAGCGACTATAACTGGGCAGAGTCAGTGCATAGTTTTTTTATCTCTACACTCAATCATGGATGTAAGGTTGTACGAGAAAAGATAAATACTCGTAGCCTTAACTTAGCCGGATCTGTTGTAGTTGTTCAGGTAATTATTGTTTTAAGAACCTTTATTTTCCTTATGCATTATTATAATTTATTGATTTGTCTAACAGTGTTATAGGTTTGGGCTGCTCGTTGTCTTGGCTTAGAAGATGTAGAGGGTGGGGTTCAATTCCCAAGATTTCTACGGTGGCCGTCGGTGAAGATTAGGACACCTAATATTGAGTCTGCTTTTGAAAAGAATAAGGTTTTATTTGAGTTGTCTTTGTATATGTTTGGTTAAATTTGGTTTTATTACGAAATGTGTTCAAAAACTGATTTTTTTATTTGTAGATTGTGTTTGGTTGGGCCCTAACTGCAGAGGAGAAGAACAACCCAATAGTGCAAAATGTCGTTCATATTGAGGACCAATACAATGTTAAAAATGATGGCATTCAGGGTGTTTCTCATTCCAAACAGCAAGTGGATTTGGAAGAAAAATTTGAAAAACATGAATGGATAATTCTAGACATGAAAGAACAGATAAAGAAGATGCGTGATGAATTTTTTGATGCTCCTGAACCTGACTCCTGTGCAGGTAAAGGAAATGATGTTAATGAAGAAGAGGGTTGTCCTTCTAAGCAAAGGAAGTGTGATGAAGGCCAGGGTTGTCCTTCACACCGGAAAGAGAGTCCGCAACCTCATCAGTGTGAGGAAGATGACCTGAATGACAAACCAAAATCCAACCATAATGGAGACGACAAAGCTATTAAGCCTAACACTGAAGGTCAAAGTAATACACTATTTATAGATAAGGCTAAATTGTATAAGGATGTGACTGCTGTTGGTTGTGCCAGGTATGCTATTTTTTTTTATAATGTATTCAACATCAACACGCACTAATAGTTAATACTTGAAGTTGCTACTTTTGACTTTTCAGAACTATTCATGTTCATGTGAATGGTGAAATATTGAGGAGCGATGAATGTCAATGTTTTCGTCCTCGTGGTTGGATTGATAACATGGTAAATTATGAAACTTAAGTTTATGACTATTTATATTTTTACTACAACCATGTACTGATATAATTATTGTTTTTGTGTTCAGTATATAATGTTTGCAGCTTACGAGTTCATGTATAAACAGAAAAGGCTGACTGGGAAGATTAGCAGGGTTATATTCAATCCTTTCTATACAGTAAGTTTTTTATTTTTTTCCTTTTAATATTTATGCTTAAATTAATGTATAAGTATTGACATTTGTTGTGGTTCAAAATGCAGTTATCCTTGATTGTAACAAAAGAAAGGTGAATAGACGTGTGTGATGTCTAGATGACTACAGGCATTACCTGACACGTGATTTGGTTTCAATGCAGGATATATTAACAGCAGATTTTGTGAGTATCCTTACTTGTTAAATGCTGTTATATTTTGTTATAAAATAAAATGTGTTTGTTAATGTTACTTCTATTCAATTGTTTGCCCCAATGATTTATGTTGAACATTGGTGGTGTTATGCTTTTAATTGTCAAACGAAAGAGTTCTTTGTCTTAGATTCACTTGCACACAAATGTCGAAGGCGAAAACAAATTAATAGTCATGTGGTAAGTCCATTTGTGACATTATAAATTTCCATTACTGATGTTTATTGTGTTCACATTATTTATGTTCGATTTATATCTGTTATACGTACAAAATGCGGAACACCATTTTTGGCTCTTACTAAATGACAAAAAACAATTGAAGCCAACATATGAAGTCCACATTGAAGACGTTCCTGAACAGCTAAATTTGTAAGCACAACTTTAATTGAGTAGGATATTCATACAACTTGGTTACGTAATTAGGAAGTTTTCAATAAATGTTTTGGTAATCACTTGCAGGCATGATTGTGGTATTATGGTGTTGAAGTATCTTGAGATATGGGACGGCGTCAAAAGATTTGATGGGAAAAGCATGTCAGCTTACACTGATGTGAGTATAATACCCTCGGAACTGTTTACATTTAAGTTGCATAAAGTTATTTTGATATGAATATGTAATTAAGTAGTTATTCTTTGGTGGCAGGAGGATCTACAACAATTCAGGCAGCAGTACATTTGTGATTGGATTCTTCACCCAAAAAATAAGCATAGGGAGGCTGTCCTTGAAATATTTAAACCATATTTAAAGAAGTAGAGATGTCAATATTTTAGTGTTGATTTATAGCGTAACTTTTAGGTCTTTTTGGATATGGATGACGTGCAAATGAATTGTTAGTTGCACTCCTTTATACAGTGTTGAGGGTGACAATGACTAGAATCAATTTTGTAAATTATGGTTTTAACAAACAGTTCTGTTATGGATTCAATTTGTGGTTATATATTAAAGTTACATGCAGTTTATTTTGTGATGACTGACTTCCATCTAAGTGTGTACCCACTTTATATTTTTCTTACCAGGTAACTGATGATAAGTACGTTGGTATCCCTTATTTTGGAGCCTATTAATTAAATTAACTGAAGAACACCATGACTTCAATATGATTATAAATTCTGATAACATGATTGTATTAAAATGCCAGGGTTGTACAGCTTTTTTATAAGCAACTATATTGTGAATTTTCAATCAAAATCAGTGACAATGAAAACTGTGAATAATATTAATCACTACTGCTGAAGTTGAATGTAGTAAACAGTAATCAGTACAAATACTTTGACCGTATGAATAAATAAACATGTCATTGACAAACACAAACTCTAATAACAAAAGGTGTTTGGTTATGCCATGTTGATCATCCCAAATGATCCAAAAAATGTCGTTTTTGTTGATACTAGTTCCTGAAAAATAAAACAATTACAATATTAAGCTATCATAAATATAAGGCAAAATTAAACATGTTTGTACTGTGGCATACCTAATGATCTGTTTTGTACCAATAAGTTGTTGATTACTTTCTATTGATGTTAAAAGTGATAAAAAGTCTGTGCACTGGACATCATAAACCTGGGCATGGCATAGGGGTAATTAATTATTTCCATTAAATAGCATAAGAAGATGTAGTTATGAAACGAATACTAACCATGTTGGTTGTGGTACCACTTTGAGCATTCAAAATTTCATTAGCTGGTGCAATTGAAGTATGAAGTTCTCCATCCTAAAGTGCATGTCCACAAATCAAATTAACAATTGGACAACCTGCATATTAAAAAATTGTACTCTGAATACAAATAATAAATACATACAGTGGCATTTCGAGAAGCTTTATTCCTAGTTGCTGCAAATTTTTTTTTTGCATATCTTCTCTACCGTTGATTGTATCCTTGTACCTCGTGGTCGACCCTTTCTTTTAACGTGAATTGGACTTCGGATCGTTGTTTGGTGAGCACCACTATTAATTGGAGAAGAAATTTGCACATTTGTTTGTTCACAGTTTTCTAATGTTGTGGAACAAGATAACGAAGGATTCCTTGATAATAAGTCTAATTGGGAACACAAGAATTATGTACTCCTCTCGCTTTGGCATGCAAACTCAGCAATGTCATAGAACTTTTTACACAATAAGTCATACCTATGAACAATGGGTTCGTCTTTCTTAGTGTTATATGATGCTCTTATCAAAGTATGCCTTCGCAATATGTGTTTGCTCCGTGGACTCAAAATATACTTTTGTGATACAAATTTTACCTCCTCTTGGGCAAGGACCATCAAGCTGTGGCGGCAAAGAACTTCTCTAAACTCGAAAAGCCAACAAGTGCATTCAATGTTTTTTGTCACAACATCAATATAACTTCATTATATTTTTTTGCACTTTGGTCTTTCCATATCAACGCCTCTTTAACAATATATTTTGCCTTACAACCATGAACTTCAACACTTTTTATATTACAATTCATCTTACACCTAAGCTCATTTTGCACTTCACCAAACTTCGCATGAGTGTATTCATCTTGAAATTGTCTCTCAATAAATGACTGAGACCCACATGGAAGGGTAGTATTAACAGAAGCAAAATCTACTTCGCACTCATAATTCCTTAAGGAATAAAGGAGACAGCCTGGCTACGATAGTGGACACATCGAACCATCTATTTCTAGGAAACTAGATGTTGTTGTGGGGTAAAAGGTCGCGGAAAAAAAGAGCTTGATTATGATGATTATGGTTAAGGATTTTATATGAATGTGATAGTTTGTTGGTTTGATATGGTTGCTTGGATGTTGAGGGTTGTGTGCTCAAAATAAAGTTTGATTGTGATCTTAATGCTTAAGTGTTACTTGAATGAGATGTTGAGTATTATTTGTCATGTTTTATTTACGAAATTATTTTATATATATCATTGTTTATGATTAACTTACCCCTATTTGTTTGTTTGTGTGTTTGTTATATGTGCGATGATGGTATAACGTGTGTGTTATATGGAAGCAGAGGATATTGCAGATAATTTTGGCATGAAGTGGATTGGAGAGAGGCTGGGGTGAACTCGGGAGTTTTTATAATTTATTAGTGGTTTTAAATCAGATATTGAAGACTATGTAATTTTCTTTTGTTTGAAATGGTTATTTATCAAATTAAAAGTTTTTTTATTAGTACATTTTCAATGATAATCATTTTCCGTCAAATACGTTAATTTTCAAACTATCCGTGACATCCCAAAATTGGGGTGTTACATGTTATGTGCCAGTTCATGATTATTTTTTTTTTATTTTTTTTATAAATTCTTTTAAAAAACATTGTCTCATATCAAGTCAGTATGATGCCACGTGGCAATAACAATTTAATGTGGTAGTGATAGTGATACGAGTCACTGTCATACCAAGTGTCATTGTCTCAATCTCAATTTGATCCATGTATTTGTTATTTTGATTCAATTTAGTTCATTTTTTTTAAATTGAGCAATTTCGTCCCTCTCCAAAATAAGACCAAATTAAATTTCATATAAATGTTATACTGTTATTTTTATTAAAAATGATTTTTTTTTAAATATATTTAACATTATTAAGTTTATTGAAATTTATACTTCACATTGAACTTTATTGAAATTTTGTTTTAAAATTTATATTTTACGTTGAATTTTATTTGTATTGATATTTTATTACATCATACTTTAATTTGTTTCTTATTCGATTTTATATTTCAAATAATTGTATTTTTTAAATGTGTAAAAGTCAATAATTTCTATACAAATCTTAGAGCTGATTTGAAAATAACAATTTCATAAATTCAATTGTAAAATTTTAGAACAATTTAGAACAAATAAATTTAAAACTTAAGATAATTTTAAATAAAGTTCAATGTAAAATATAAATTTAAATAAACTTTATCTCGTTAATAAAATTTAATAAAAATGTAAATTTTAATAAAAATATCAATATAACATCTACACAATTTGTTTTAATTTGGAAAGGGGTGAGATTGCTAAATTTAAAAAAAATGGACTAAATTGAATCAAAATTATAAATACAAGGACTGAGATTAAGATAATAATGCTTGACTTAACAATTACACGTTGTCACTGTCACTTCACAACGTCACTGCCAAGTGATACGACGTTAACTTAACACATAGCAATTTTTTTTAATTAAAAAAATTACGAATTGACACGTGACGCATCTTTACGCTAGTATAGAGAGTAGATTTGGTCGTGGTTATTTTGGCCTTTTTATCACGGGTTCGTAACCGAGGCATATCTTGGTGAGGTAAAAAAGGAGAGGTTTATGCCTCGGTTCATAACCAAGGCATATACGAAAATTATTGCCTCGGGTCTTACTTCAACCGAGACCTAATAGACATCAAAAATTAAAAAAAAAAATTGTAGTTTAGTTCGTGTTCTTTCATCTCCTCCAAGTACATTTCCTCAACTATTGGCCTCTAAAGCCGAACTCGAGCATTTATGAACCAATTTAAAACCTGTTCCATTTCCAATTTTCAATATACAAAACACACATTCTAATAATCTTTGCAGTGGTAAAAGGAGAAACTTTTACACAGCTGTTGAGTAGGCAACGTGCAAGCTTCATAGTGGAGAAGTTTCCTTTGCCCACTGTCTGACCCAGTTCATAATTTCCGACACGGGAATTGGTGTTGCTGGTGGTGCTACCTTTGAGTGCTCCATCTTCTCTAATAATAATATTTGGCTCGGGAATGTTCTTGGTGGAAGCATGTGTTTTTCGGAGTCCTTGGGGTAGCTCAAACCAGATAAGTTCAACAAGTTTCAAGGCAAAGAACCATGGAAATGGAAATGAAAAGTTGGAAAGATTGAATTTTGAAAGTGCTTACGGGTGGAGAAAGTGTTCAAAGAGCCAAGCACATAAGACAAAAACCTAGCGCAGGGCCTCCATCTACATATTGTTCAATCCCGCGACAATGGAGGTGGCCCAACAACGCCCTGTTCGACGGCCAAACTACGGTGGAAGGGGGAACGGAGTGGGTAGCTCACAAAGCAGTGTAGTGGCTGGCACAGGGAGCGGTGGAGAGCCTGGCGCGCACGCAGTTCGTGTTGTAGAAGCAAGAAGAAGACACTGAAGGAATGTCTCGGTTGTATGTGATCATTTTAAAATATTTAAAACAATGGGAAATTAAAAAATTTGAGTGAGATCTGTCTCGATTGTAATTATAACTAAGACAATAACACCTATTCTGCCTCAGTTTTAATGAGACCCGAGGCATAAAAATTCACTTGAATTAAAAAAAATGTCATTGCATCATGATATGCCTCGTTTGCACTAGAACCGAGGCATATAAGGCGTTGTCAAAACGTAAAATTGAACTAGTGTTAATATTGTTATTACACACTACAATAAAATTTCTCATTAATAACCAATTTTAGTGACCAATTTACAAAATAAATAATTAGTGGTTATTAAAATAGTCACTATTATGAATAAAAATTATAATTGGTATCTAAAATTTAGTTACCAAAGGAATCAGTTTATAAATTGGTCATTAAACATTAGCTACCAAGTTTTGACTACCAAAAAAATTAATTTTTGAATTAGTCTTCAATTAATTAGTAACCAATTTATTGACGAATTATAATATTTTATTTATAATAGTAATTATTTTAACAACAAATAATTTTTATTTTGTAAATTGATATCTAAATTGGTCATTATAATAACTAATAATTTTTTTACTAAAATTAATTTATTATTTAAGAGTTTTTTTTTAACCGTACTAACAAAAATGACCAATCATATCACTTTTTAAAAATAGGCCTAATTGAGAAAAAAAATATAGGGAAACCAATTTGAAATTTATGTACGAAAATAGAAATCAAAGACTTAATTAAACTTATTTTTTATTACACTAAAAATAACTATGAAAAATACTTTTATAACAATTTAGCCAAAAATATTTGTATAAAAAGTCCAATCATATCACTTTTTAAAAATAGGCCTAACTGAGAAAAAAAATATAGGGAAACCAATTTGAAATTTATGTACGAAAATAGAAATCAAAGACTTAATTAAACTTATTTTTTATTACACTAAAAATAACTATGAAAAATACTTTTATAACAATTTAGCCAAAAATATTTGTATAAAAAGTCTATTTAGAAAAAAATAATAGTCGAAAAAGTCTGTTTATAAATGTCCATACACGTGGTCTCATACTTTCCCTTATATACACATATTCCTTTTTCCTTACACATTTTGTTTGTTGTTTTCTTTCTGCTTTGAAAGAGAAATAATGTGTCTTTGAAAAAGAATATTCAAATATCACGCAACTATAAATAACTTTTATCATAGAGATGAATTTGAGTTTTGTCTTATATTTTGGCTGAAGATAATAAGAAACAATGTCTTCAATGGAAACCGCAATGCTGCGCCGGAATTGAGTGGAGAATGAAGAATGGTTAGGTTTTCTTTCCACATTTATTTTGCTTAGAAAATAAAAATGCTAACTGTAATATGTGAATGAGAAAATTGTAGTTGCATGAGTCAAGTCCCATGTGTTGAAAAATTATAGGGTTTTGTTAATGTGACGTAGATATGTACTATGACATTAACGTAATGTGAGGGACGTCATATCATGATTGAAAAATAAGAGAATAAATTATCAAATGGTAAAGATCACATGTGAAACAATGTTCCTTTAACTACCACAATAATATTTAATCAATGAGTTAATGTATTTTTGTTATGATGTGGAAAATGAAATTACGTACGTTTCAATTATTACTAAATAAAACTATACATTATTAGAATTAATAATATTATGAGGATATTTATCAAAAAATTGACGCACATTAGTATACGTTTACAAAATGTAAATATACTGGATATAATTATATTAGGACAATTAAAAAATAATGAATATAAGTTTTAGGAACTAAAATATGTAAGTTAGATGTTCAATATACTTCCCATCCAGTGGCGGAAGATAGCATTGACAGGAGAGCAACGACTCCACTAATATTTTTTTTTTTACTTTATTTTTTATATATTTAAAAAATAATATTTATATATTATTATTTTATTTATATTAATCTTAATAATTTTTATTTTATTTTATTTTTTATATATTTAAAAAAATATATTTATATATTATTACCTTATTTATATTTATTACTTCGTCTTATCATGACTCTTCCAAATTCTACATCTATAACTGAAAGATATTTTTCTGTAATGAAAATAATCAAGAAGAAGCTAAGAAATAAGATGGAAGCTGAAAGGGATATTACAACTAGCTTCCGTTCTAATTCAATTATTGAAGATTTTAAGTTATTGAAAAAGCTAGCTTCAGTTCTGATTCAATTATTGAAAATTTTAAATCACTGAAAGAGCCTAGAGTAGTACTCTAACTAAAGGTAACTTTTGTTTTTTTATAATATATTATTGTTGATGATAAATTTTATGTTATTCTTTCATATATATTATTTTCATATTGTTTGGATTCTATTATTATGAGTGCTTGTTTTGAATAGAAAAATGATGTAAAGAAATGAAAAATAATTTATATATAACAAATATAATTTGGCCTCCTAAAATTTTTATTCAGATTCCGTCACGGTTTCCATCACACCTTTCAGGATATATTTATATTTATATTTATTAATTATTAATTTATCTGTTCAAATACTAATATATATATATATATATATATATATATATATATATATATATATATATATATATATATACACAAAAATCTTTTATGTTTATTTTTATGTTTTTTAGCACATAATATTTCAACCGCATTTCATATTTATATAATTCATTTAATTTTTAATAGAAAAATAACTAAAAGATCGTGTGAACATGACTAATACAAATTACGAAGGTGGTCAAAGTGATAGTGATGCTGATGCTGTGAATGAAGGGAAAATATTAAGATTTTTAATATATTTTAATTAAGGATAATTAAGTTATTTTCATATGACTATGCGGTGTAGAAAGAAAATATGGGATGCAAGAAGAAAGATATACTCATGAAAAACATTCACACAAGTCATAGGTTAGGCGCAGGAAATGAAAATACCGATTTAAGGAAAGGTCCATTATCTGACTTTGGGTTCTCAGAGCAAACTCAACGAAAGAAGTGGCTTCTAAATAAAGTTATTCCTATTAGCACACCCTATTTAGCACTAGCACCTCTTGTTTAATTTTTCTTTTGGTTTAATAATAGGGAAGGTCTTTGTTTTCTTTAAAAAAATCTCAATTAAGTCCTTAATTTCTAAGTCGTCCTAATTAGATCTTATTTTTTGAAAATTTGTTATAATTTGGTCATTTCCGTTAAAACATCATCAACAACGTTAATTGTGTGCTACATGTGGTCAGTGGCGGAACTTGAAGAAAATATGTAGGGATGCCAAATTAGATGTTTTATAGATAATTTTTTTAATTAAAAAAATTATTTTCTTTATTTAAATCATGCAATTCAAACTTTTCAATTTTTAATTTTCTTAATTTGTTGAATTCACATAAATGAGTATT
>Ga0214544_1010324_pt1 | contig 13835 bp, 12 predicted proteins | sample CNSS3metaG_FD_160074 | JGI IMG/M metagenome (GOLD analysis project Ga0214544, IMG submission 160074) | Root nodule microbial communities from cowpea collected in UCLA plant growth center, Los Angeles, California, USA - CNSS3 | ecosystem: Host-associated > Plants > Roots > Nodule | place: USA...
TATATATGTCGCTAGGAATGGCAAAATGGACCGGGCCCGACAGGCCGGCCCGCCAGCCCGATAGAAAATACATGGGCCGGGGTAAGAAATTCAGTCCGTCAATCCGAAACAGCCCGGCCCGTCAAGCCCGCTGGCCCGTCGGACCAGCTCGCGGGCCAAAACGGGCCAGCCCGCGCCCCGTATTACTTAACAAAACAAATAACCCGTGCATAACTCCCTCCCTCACACACTGCACCCACCAGACCAGACACCTCACAAAACACTCTGCGCGACTCTTCTTCTCGAATCTCTTCTCTGCGCCATACACATACTCGCTTCTCATCCACCCACGTCGCCGCTGGCCACCACGAAACACGTTGGCCACCACGTCATCGCTGACTATACCCGCTTCTCCTCCACCGTGACATCCACCACATCGCTGAAAACAACACAGTGCACGGAGAACGCAGAGCCACCATCAGACTGCGATTGGCGGACGATTCCGACCGCCACGACCACCGCCAAGACAGGTTTGTTCGTAATTTTCGTTCTGGTTCCCTTTCTCCCGATTTGTAACCTAAATTCTTGATTTTCGTAACCCTAGATTTCTGATTTTGTGATTTCCGACCACAACGACCCATTCTGTGAATCCTAATTGCTGTAGCTACTTCCATTAATCGCTGTTCATCCTTAAGTTTTCCCCAATTTCAATTTCGTAGCTGCTACCATTAATCGCTCATTTAGATTTGAGGTAACCATTTCGATCCATTTCTTTTAATTGAGATGAACGATTGGTCTGGATTTTTGTTGATGTTTGTTGGACTGTTGTATAATGGTATTGTGTTGCTGTTTTGAGCTCCTAATGTTGATGTTTTGTGCTGTTGCTATTTTAGCACATGGTTTTGTGCTGAAAATTGTAGCTATTATAGTAGAAATTTGTGTTGTTATATGGGTTGCTTTGCTGCTTGGGTTCTTCTTGTTTGTGTTTTTTTTACTGAGTTTTTTTATTCTATTTGTTTACGACACTGTGGACACGTTCCTTCCAAGAGGGAGCAAGCAAAGGCAATGGTACGAAGCAGACATTTGCTGGAAGATTGAGAACGTGATAGCGCAGGAAGGGGTTCAGAGGGGGAGAGGGTTGAGTCTAAGAACAGGTGGGAGCAACGAATGAAGAACGTAAACTTTCAAGCGGTGACTTTCAGTGAGGACTCTATTACGGAGGTGAAAGGCATGCTCGATGAGCACGCTGCGGGGTGGGGATTGAAGAGGGAAGATGAACACATTGTCCTCACTTGGAAAGGACACATCGTGGTGTTTGCCTCTGCTTGGTTACGTGCTTGAACTTCATTTTTTTTCCGCTTTGTACTTTATCAATAACAGACATTCATTATTTCCCTACTTAGTCATGGACTATTGTATTAATGCAGACCACCTTGACTATTATACTCACTACTGCTGGTAGATTTATATACTGCAGACCACCCTGAAGCTGAACTGAATCAGTTATGTTATTGTATATTGGACCACAAATTATACATATGAGAAAAAACTGGCGGGCCAGCCGGCCAGCCCGCCAACCCGTCAGCCCGCAGGCCGGGCCCAGAAATGCAACCTGTTTTACACTGTCGGGCCAGCCCAGCCCGGTCTGTTTAATACGGGCCAATAACGGGCCGGGTCAAAACGGGCCGGGCTGGCCCGTTTTGACACCCCTATATGTCGCTAGATTTCGAAATTTGATATATATTCATTTCTAATAAGAATTTCTTTCAAATGGATTTTCAATCCATGTTAGAAGGTATGTTTTAATCCGTGTGGCCCACACAACTTTTCTCTAAAATTTTCATTCTTTTGCATTGGAACAACTCGTCTATTCCATCCTCTGCTTCTGTACTTCCAAATTATCGAATACCACAAATCTCAATTAAGTACGAAAACACAACAATGAATTATATCTATATAGAGATAAGAAATTAAATAACATAACATCAGTATAAATTACACCTTCAATAACTTATATAAGACATCCTTTTATAATTTGTTCATTGAATTACATTTTTTAATCACTATGTATTACTCTTAAACTATTTTATTATCCTTTTATTGCAAGTTATAGCATTACGCTGACATAGAATCACAGAAATACAAACAGATGCTTATAGCACCTTCTAATACTCTTTCGCACACCCTATTAGATAAAATTCAAGCAATTCCCATTAAACATGGAGGTTCCATTAATGAAATGCTTATTAATTTCAACATGTTGGAAAAATATTATTAAAAAATAGGCTGCTAACATTCATCAAATATGAGAAAGGCAGAAGCATTCCAAATAAGAGACATGTGTAACAAAATCTAATTTAGACAATAATAAAAAATAGAGTCGAGATAAGATAGAATTAAACAAGTCCATAGTGTCTCAAAATAACGTTTGGTTGGCAACAAGCTGCAGATTAGTGTCCTTGATTGCCAGCTTTGGTATGCTGTGTGGACCGTGTTCATGAAGAAAAAAACAAGACAATCTTGAGCATTCATCATGTATAACAAAAAGCTTGCAAAAATACCAGAATTTGCATAAAATACTACTGCTACTAATTAGTCAGCAGACTTAACGGTTTATGGTATCAGAAGACGAGATCAAATCTCAAGAGTGTAAAACAAAATTCCATGCGCAGACTGAAACTAATGCAGGGTCATACCTTAATCTTCTAATGCTATCAGTAAAATACCTGAAAGCTCAAAACAGTATTTTCAGATCACAAGTTTTTGAAAGCTGAATCATGAGTCCCTTTTTGTGGGGTGAGTCTAGCCAGAAGCGCCTTATTATGACAGTGCTCTGCGTCCACAAAGTAAAAGTTCCCATTGGCCTTAAATGTGACAAAAGGCCTTTGGGTTTCCGGTGGTCGAATATCGGAAAACTTGATAGTCTTTGGAATTGAAGTTGCCAGCCAGGACAGCATCTCCACCTCGAAGCTGTCCGAACCCGGCTGCCACCTGAGTTTGTGAATATACGGGCTAACGAACCAATGAAGGGCAGCAGTTGTAGAGGCACTGAGGAATATTACAGATGATGCCACTGCACCTTTGAGGATGACATTCATGTCGGGGGATGTCATGAAGGTTATGACCGGACCGAGGGACACCGAGAGGCAGCAAGTTGAGAGAGACAAAAGTTTTACTTTCTTTATGGTGTTTGAGATCGGGCCATGATAAACAATTCCAGTTTCCTTGTCGGGTTCCACTGATTGTCCTCCACCACGAGGTCCAATGCTAATCTTGTCATCTTCCTCTGCAGCTGGGGCTGGTGATGCCCATCTTCTTTGGAAAACAGCAAGATGGGACGAAGTTTTATGAGATGGATTGGGTGTAATGGGCCGTCCACAGGTTGAGGACCTAAAACATTGGTATGCTGAACCATGGAAACAAAGGTATACAAGTAAAAATAAAAATTTTAGTAGCTATATTCTTTTGGAACAATAATAATTAAGAAAAAACTCTGATAGGCATGGAATTCTAACAAGATGCAATCAGAAACATCCAAGAGCTCTATACGAATTATAGAACATAACCAATTTAGTTTTGCTAAATAAGAATCATTTTAAGGGGGAGGAGCGACGCACATTGCAAGACTAAAATGGAAAATTAACAACGGATTTCTTCAGATCATACGAAAAATTATGTAAGGGATGCTTCCTCCAGACAGCACTACGTGAAGGAAGCACATGGGTTTGGTGTTTAAAGATATTTATTGGATCCTGATTTGAACTAACGTATGAAGTACTGTTTTTCTGTTACTTGCTACTACTTTGTGTCATTTGACGGCTTTTGTTATAGCTAACAGAGTATTAGCATTTGGCAAGAACTGAAACATTATCAACCATGGCTTGGAAATAAATCATGCCATAGCAAATGATTCAATTGAAGGTGTCAAAATAACCTTATAACTCTGTTAGTTGGTAACAACAATTGTACAGTAGGCCGGCCTTAAGCAGTTAGAAAGAGTAGGATAACAAATGTAGAAAATAATATAGACATAAGGAAAGGATGATAATCTTCTCATTTGACAAAAGGATTGGCCTGGATAAGACTAGATAGAAGGCAGGATCAAACACCTAAATTCATCTTTCATTCTACTCCAGAGAATTGTAATAGAGAATAGATGTTTTTTTTTTTTTTTTTTACACAAACTTCTATGTTAGCAGAAACTTAAAAAGAAAAAGAGAGATGAAATTAGTTTTCCAAAAATTAAAACTCACTTATCTTAAAACTAATTTGTAGAAGTTATCCCAATTAATCAGTCCTTATGAAATATGAATTTAAACTTTTGCATAAATTGGTTAGGTAGAAGTTCATCCAAACAAACCCTAATTCACACCGAATCACTTTGATTTCCGAAATTCAGAACCATTAGGGACCAGTTTCGTACCAGTTCCATTAAAATTAAACCTCAAAATCAAGCAACTCAGGTGCCAAACAACTCTAGATCCGTAAATGGGATAAATAACCTAAAAATGGATATTCAGCACGCTTCACAAATCTAACATAACAAAATTTGAGGCAAAGTTTCTCTTTCATTCGATAAAAAGGTGGAAAAACTATAATCTTTAGGTTGAAAGCAAGATCTTTATGGTGCCCATATAACCCGGTTTAAGGGATACCACAAAAAAAAAAAAATGAAGACCCCACAAAGAGATCGTGATAAGTTTACAACTTTTGGGGTTGGTCTGCAAGGTCTCGTGGAGAATGCAAAAGACTGGCGAAAGGGAGAACAGAAATAGCGATAGCAAAAGAAGAGAACCTGAAGGAGTGGTTCTGCAGAAGTGGCGGGAACTCTGTGATCGCAGCAAGTGAAGGAGAGAGGTTCTTGCCATGGCTGCGCTTACGAATTACCGTGCCACAGACACTCTGAGTTTAGGGCCACATTCATGGGTGGGGGAAGCTGAATAGTCCGACCCGTTTAAGATGGGGTTAAGGTCCGCCAAGTCAGTTATTCAATCAGGCTATTTATGAAATAAAGACATAATTAAGTTTTGAATTGCAGCACTTGTAAGAAGTTTTTGTTTCATTAAATGTTTAATTTTTTTACTTTTTGAAATATTCTGTTATTCGAATGAATAAAATGCTCTAGTCATTATTTTTTATTTTTACTTGTTTTAAACCTAAGATATTAAGATATGTTGATGTTTATTTATATGTTTATTAAAAGAGATTCAGAGATAAGAAAAGAAAAAATAAATATTTTTAAGTTTATAATTAAGTTTTGAATACAATCTGTAAGGTACACTTTATTTTCTGTCTTTAATTAAAAGAATGTCCCAAATCAATTGGGCCTAGGGCTGGCCCAAAGGGATCCAACAACCCTAAACTGTCCTAATCCTAACCACTATGCTCATCTTCATAAAACAGAACTCTTATTTCCTCTTTGAGCAGCTGCGAAGCTCTGTTAGGGTTCAACCAATGTTTCTCATCAAGTGAGCCCAGACCAGTTTTCTACTCTTCATAAGTCAACTTCCAACTCGTGATCTTGCTCCATTCTGTTCATTCTTCGTAGTTCCAACTAGGGTTGTCTTAATGATCTCGTTTTAAGCTCGTTCCACAGTTTTCCAGCCTTCAAAGCTATTCCTTGAGCTATTGTTCATCACGGGTTCGGGTGTCGAAGTCCTCTGCTAACCCCTTTCCAGGTAAGGGAAGCTAGGGTTTATGTTTTTAAAGTTATTTTGCCGATTTTTGGTTTGTTTTATGGTTGTGATGCTTGAATGAGGTTGTTGGTCGAATAAAAATGTATGGTGTGCAAGTATGTTTGATTGATGTGGCACTACTATTTTTCTACACTGCACACTTTTCGTAAAATGACGATTTCTACTACGTTAACCGTTGGATCGAGCTGAAATTTTAACAGCTGATCCTTAACACACAATTCTTGACTTTGAACGGTCGAATCTTTAATCGAAGCTCTGTAGTGAGAGCAGTTTTTATCGCAAGATCGCTGTAGTTTGGTTGTTTCTCTGATCTTGAATGGTTATTATTGGCTTGAATCTAATTGTTATGTGATAAATGATCATGCATGAGTGATGTGATTCATGGATTGTGGATGATGGGTTTGGGATAAATCTTGGCATGTGATTTCAAGGAAATGGTTGGTTATATATGTGGTCATGAATTCGGTATGAACAATAATGTTACATTGATGACATGGTATTGGTATGAGGTGAAGTTCTATATCCCCGAATTAGGAAGAATGTGATGGTATGAAATCAACATGGAATATGAATGAGGATGGGTTACAAAGGATGGCGTGAGGTGTTAAATGCATGATCAATATTATTTGTTTGTTTGGAATGTGATGGTATGTTGTCAGTACGTAAATCCACGAGTCTCTAGGTGAGACTTCCTGGTGGTGCTTCAGTGGTCGGGACGTAATTCCATGGCCCCTGTTAGTAGGAGTCCATGGTGGTGCCCCATCTATATGGTCTGGTAAGGATTCAAGGTAAGGTTGCATCCTGACACTCTAAGGAGTCAATTAGTCTCACTTAGAGCGGACTGACTCCTGTGGTGAGAGTAGCAGGAGGCCTGAAACTCATTAAGGGCTAACCTTGTGTGTGAGGGAATTGATTCATTGTAACACTTGTAACACATAGCTCGGGGGTGAACAGCTCGAGGGTGAGCAGAGGTATCCACCACAAGTGCAAGCATCCGCTGAATCCGACCTGATTATATGTAATCCGAATGAGTTGAGTCTGAGTCTAGTGTATTGCTTGAGAAGTCATAACATGATTGATTGATGAATACTGTTTTGGATTGTGTAATAGCATATGACTACTTAATAAACTGTTTCTACTCTAGCTTACCTTGTTTGCTTGTTTGGTTGTCTTGTATATGGTCCTTCTCCTTTTGCGATGATCATCAATTCATTGATGTGAGCAGATGCGAGAGGCACTCGAGGTCAACATGGAAGAGATGATTTCGCTGCATAGTCTACTTGGGCTGGACTTCATGTTTTATTTGGGCTTTTCTTTAGGGCCATAGGCCATGTACGCTTTGCTCTTTAGTATTCTATTAACTTTCGTTAAGTCCTTGGATTCTTGGTTGTATCTGGCATCATGGTGTGCCTTAGTTTCTCCTAGCATTTTTGGATATTGTAAGGAGTAACGTTTATACTCCAGGACTTGTCTCTAAATTTCTATCTGTGTGGCATTTCATTTAAATTAAAGTTATTATTTAAATGGGGTGTTACACAATCGATTAAAAAATAATTTATAAGTTTAGAAAGTCAATGTGTCTATAAAAATGTAAATAGTAGATTTTATAAAAATATAAAGAATAGAGCATGTACAAAAATATATAGTAGATTCTCTAAAAATAGAAAGGATATGTATAAATAAGTAGAGTAGACTCGCTAAAAATACAAATTAGTGTATGAACATGATGGTCTAATATGTATTGTTAGACTTGTCTAATTAGTGCACTGACAATCTCGACTAATATGTAGTGTTAGACTCGTTTAATGTGTATTGTTAGACTCGTCTAATCAATATATAGACAATTTTGTCTAATTTGTATTGCAAGACTCGCCTAATGAGATAATGGATAGAGTCGTCTAATGTGTAACGTATATTGTTAGACTCATCTAATTAGTGGATAGATGAACTCGTCTAATATGGGTTGTAAGACTCGTTTGATCGGTGTATGGACATACACGTCTAACGTGTATTCTTAGACTCATCTAATCAATATATGGAATGACTTATCTAATATTTTATGCTATACTCATCTAATCAATATATGGACAGACTCGTCTAATGTGTATTACTAGATTCATCTAATTTTTTTTTGTTATACTTATATAATCAGTGTATGAATAAACTTGTCTAATGTGTACTGCAAGATTCATCTAATTAGTGAATGAACAAACTTGTCTATTTTGTGTGTGGAAAGATTTGTCTAATGTATATTGTTGGTGTCGTCTAATCAATATATGAATGATTTGTCTAATGTGTATTGCTAGACTCATTTAATCAATACATCGACAAACTAGTCTAATATTTTTTATCTTACCATATAGTCAATGTATTCCTAGAGTTGTTTAATAACTTTTGTTATGCTCGTCTAATCAACGTAGGGGATGACTTGTCTAATATTTTTTTTTATACTCGTCTAATTAATGTATTAACAATCTCGTCTAATATGTATTGTTAGTCTCGTGTAATTTGTTTACTATAATTGTATAACCAGTGTATGGAAAGACTCATCTGATGTGTATTACTTGACTCAACTAATCAATACATTGACAAACGCTTCTAATATATATTGCTAGACTTGTCTAATCAATGTATGGACACACTTATATAATGTGCATTGCAAGACTCATCTAATATGTGTATGGACAAACTTGTCTAATGTATACTGTTAGACTTGTCTAATCAGTGTATAAATATACTCGTCTAGTGTTTGTTGCTAGACTCGTTTAATTAGTGTATGGATAGAATCATCTAATCAATCTATATGCATACTCGTTTATTGTGTATTGCAAGACTCGTGTAATCAGGGAATGAACAAACTCATCTAATGTGTATTAATAGACTCGTATAAGTTGTGTATGGACAAACTTGTGCAATGTATATTGTCAAGCTTGTCTTCTAAGTGTATGAATAGACTTGTCTAGTGTTTGTTGCTAGACTCGTCTAATTAGCATATAGAGAAACTCGTCTAATGGGTAATCCTAGACTTGTCTAATTAATATGTGAAATGATTCGTCTAATATGTTTTGTTGTACTCTTCTAGTGATTATATGAAGAGACACATTGATGAGTTCATATTTATGCCTTCATTTAATGTTTAATTATGGATTTTCTAAATGGATTTTGGTTCTTAAAAGATTAATTTAATATGGATTTCCTATAATTGGGTTTATCGAGCATGAGATACAAAAACATGTTAAAAATAGCTTTTTAGTTGCATAAATGTTTTTTTTGATATTTTGAGGTGTGTTAGTGCAGCTGCAGCTAAGTTGAGCTCATGGAGGTGTGAAAATAATTTGATTAAAACTTCATGACACATTAAAGATAAATCCAAGAATAGGAAATTATCAAAATCACAAAATCTAAGCCAAGCATTTCATGAAGACGACAATAAAAGCATGAAAAAAGTGAAGAAGTTTGGCTAAGGCAAGAAGAGGGAACGTTCAACAAAAATTGGACATTGCAGTTTTCTCTATCTTTTTCCAGATGAAGGGCTTTGATAATTCATAAATATTTATGATAAAAGATAATTTGGGAAAATATATCTTTAGATATTTTATTTCATATTTTTAAATAATTATCTTATTTAATTATATCATAAAATATCAAAAGATAATAACTACCAAATCTTTTTAAATATGGCCAGATTTTCTTGAACCTTTTTAGATCTCCACAACAAACAAATATATCTTGAAGATATTGGATTATTTAGAAGATATTGGGAGGAGATTACAAGAGGGGCTGAATTGGAAATTGGACAGAAATTAAGTTGTTGAATAATTAATTAAAGATTTTTTTATTAATTATCTTTGATATATCTCAAATTATCAACAAAGAAATCTTTCAAATATTTTAGAAACTAATAAAATCTGTTAATTATTTGAGAGATATTATATCAAAAGATAAAAGATTTTAGCAATAGAAAATATAAGATTCAAGTCCAATCAAGGCTTATATAAAGAGACCAAGGGAAGGGAAGCTCGACACTTCAGAATTTAGGAACCGTTTAGGGGGGGGGGGCTAATTTCATCCTCTATCTCTACTTTCTTCTGTTATTTTTATTTTACCTTTGCATCCAATGGAGGAATAAGCTTCTTGGGTTGATTCCATTATAATTTCATTATGGATTCTGAGGTTAGAATGAAATAATTTCTTTGTTCTTTTCTGTATTGTTGAGGTTTTAATTCATCTATATCTTTTATCTTTGAATCACGTGAAAAGTAATGATTTTTAGATCACAGCTAATTAGTGAGATGTTTTATTTTATATGCATATCAATCATATGAGTTCAACAATTTTTAATTTTAATCGAGAATTTACTTTGATTAAATTTAGAAACTTTCATGTGATTAGATGAATTTTTGCCAATGATTGAGAATGTACTTTGATTACAAGTGAAAACTTTAACTAGAACTAATCACGAATGTACTTTGGTTAATTAGCTTTTTGCTTGAGTTTAGAGGTAAAAGAATGAACATGATTAAGGATAGTAATATTTAATTGAGAATGTACTTTGCTTAAATTTACTATGATTAATCTATAAAGTTCTTGCTTTTGATCGAGAATTTACTTTGGTTGATAATGAGAACGCGAACAAATTAATTGAGAATTTACATTGATTAATTTGCAAATCTACAACAATAATTGATTTAGCAATAATCTTTAGATTATCGATGATGGATCTATTTTGAAAAAGCAGTGAAATCAATTTATTTTCTTTACTATTGTTTTTATATCTTTTTATTTTTTAAATTTTATTTTTTTCTTTGTTTATCTTAATCCTCTTATTATTTTTTATATTTTATTTGACTAACTCTTTTGTATAGTTTTTATAAGAACTAATTTGTTAAAAAGAAATTTTGTGTTCATTGGGAGAGAACTTTGGGTTACTTTACCATTTCTATTTTGTTGACTACTATCTTAGCAATAATGATGTTGCTATAGTTTAGTAGTATTAATTTGATCGCGTCAATGACAACGTTATCAAATTTGGTGCTGTTGTTGGGGAACACAGTTAGAACTTTTATTTGGTTCTTTATTTTATTTTTCTTATTTTATTTTCCTTATTGTGATGAGGTCACTCCGTCGTGGGATTCGCTGGAAAGCCTCTCCAATCGGTGTTCTACCGATTGAAACTCGCAGAATGTGAGGGAAATACAACGAAAGACTCTGAGAAGAAAGAGGGGGGGGGGGGAAACTAAACCACTCTCATTCATCCAAGCTGAGTTGCACGAGGTTGGCCTGCCTTTATATAGGTGAAGGCAGCCAGAAAACAGAAAAGAAGAAAGGGACGCCGTCTAACAGGTTCCTAACGGCCAGAGAGAAGAAGGAAAACAATTTTGGCCAACAATTCCTAACAGCCAAGGAACGACACATTTGACGGGAGAAGTAAACCCTAACAGCTAAAGAATTGGGTTTGGACAGAAACCTAAAGAAAGGGGAGCAACCCTCTCATGAACCCTAGCAGAGAAACTGAAACAAGGCCGAGAGGTGTGATGCGGAAATGAAAATGAGCTTTCTCTGATGTTGGTGATGCGGAGGTTTGGAAGAAATGGGCTTGGGCCCAATGAATGTGATGCTTGGAGCATGTCCATGGTTAAAGCTCAAACGGTGAGTCGTGAGGCTTAAACACGTGTGCATCACACATTGGCAATTGGTATGTTAAATGGTGGTGTGCGTGAATGAACTGGAAGAAATTAGACCGTGGCAGTTCCAATATTATGGCCCAACAGAGCATGATTATTGCATACCAATATCCAAGACGCGGTGATGCAGAAATATGGGCTGCACTTGAAAATAGCCCAATTAGACAAACATTTATTTAATAAAAGAAATAAATTTCATAAAAGAAATTAAAAGAAATGGGCCTAGCCAATGACCCAAGCTATGAGCCTTAATGGGGTCACATCATATTGTAATTATTATTTTTTATTTGTAACTAACATCTTATTTTTCTTTATTTTTTTAATATTTATTTTATTTCTTTAGTCATTTTCATTTTTTAAGCATAATTTTTGTTTGAGAAAATTTGTGAAACTAATTTGGGAACACTTTGGCTAAGGAAAAATAAGGTACTTAAGTTGTCCATTGAGACACACATCTCTTTCCTAGAAGTTTACTCAACAAGCTTTCAACTTATTTCTTTTCAGAAAACTTCTTTCAAAAATGAAAAATCATTTTTCGTATGAAAATAATCAATAGTGTGATTTTCAAGTGAACTATAATTATTATCCACAACAACCACATGATCCATACGATTATCAGCAGCAAATTGTTACACCTACTTATGCACTTGATGTAAGTAGGTTAACTATACATCAATTTAATGATCTATATCCTAGATCATCATTTTTGGAATATGAGCAACCACCACACCATGGGCAACAACCATGTTCTGAGTATCCACTCCAGCCATCATATGTTCCATTTGGTTCTCAACAACAATAATATACACCACCACAACAAGTTGCAGCAACCAATGGACCATCCTATAGGGAAGTTGTGTTATTAATGGATGGACTGAGAGAGAAATTAGACACCATAGATGAAAGGTTGCGAGCTGATCAATGATGCAAAGATATTGAGCAAGAATGGTATGAAAATGATAAAGTATTATACGACATGATGGAGGATGTAAGTAGCAACAACTTTGTAGAATTACTTGGTATTGTTAATACCACCCTCCAATGCCATCCGAGATTTGCTGAAACCCTAGAATTTAGAGCACTTTGTCATGAAATAGAAGATATGCTTCTAAAGTTGGCCATTCACTAACACAAAAAAGCCCTATAACGTCATCCATATAACGTCTGTCCAGAAAAAGTCCCACGTTAAAAATGACCGGTGGCATTTTTGTAAATTATTTGACTTTTTTAACGTCTGCCCATTCCATCACAAACGTAATTTAACGTCTGACCCACAGTACCCCGATGTTATGTAAAAATTAACGTTTGAGCTCTCTGCCCCCGACTTAATTTAACGTCTGACCCACTCTGCCCCGACTTAATTTAACGTCTGACTCACTCTGCCCCGACTTAATTTAACGTCTGACCCCTTCTGCACCGACGTTAAGTAACGTCTGACCACACAGCCCCGACGTTAATTTTTGGGTTTTCTCTATGGGAAAAGCATAAACCCTAATTGTTTCGTCGCGCCACCAATTTTTCGCGAAGCTTCTTCGTCGGCAACCACCATTCCGAGCTCCTCCAGGTAATTTTTGAACGTTTTTCATCACCAAACTTGTTGGGATTTGATTATGGATTGATTTTAGGCGTTTTGAATCGAATATTTTCCGTTTTCATCCTTATTTGCAATGTTTCGCGATCCTTCCCGTCGGTGACCATTATTCCGACCTCCTCTAGGTGAGTTTCGAACATTTTTCACCACCAAACTAGTTGGTATTTGATTGTGGATTGATTTTAGGCGTTTTCAGCCGAATATTATGCGTTTTCATCCCCATTTGCATCGTTTTGAGATTATTTTGCTTGTTATCTCTTTTTCATTGTATGTATGTAATTGCTTGTATTTTTTTATTTGCAATTATAATTTTTATCTTAGACTATTTTTTTTAGTTTTTTTGGCCTATTTCTTTTTTTAATTGAATTTTTATAATAATATTTGTAAAATTACGAAATAAAATTATATTTATTTTTATTTGTAAAATTGGACTAATTGTATTTGATTTTTTAATATTATTGTTGCATTAATTTTTATTTTATGTATGTAGATTTATTATAGATTCATTGTGGACCAAGGTTGATCTGCAAACATGGATGGTTGAGTCAAATAGAGAGATCTACTTTGCGCCATACATTGATGCGTATATTTTTTTTCTAGTGATATTTTATGAAGTATTATTAATTATTTCTGCTAAGTACTTGTGATTGACGGTAGGTATCATTGACAACTATGTGTCATCATTCCAAGACAATGCACGGTTGTATGGTTTTATTTATGCCATAGGAAGATTCCATCTGCTTTGAAAAACATGTTATAAGAGTAAGTATTAATTTTTTTCAATAACCTATGTATCTACTTAGTTATAAAAACTAACATATGTTTTATGTTTCCAAAATTTCATTAGAATTGTGAGTAAGCCTAGAGGCCAACAACTTAAAGTAT
>Ga0214544_1010327_pt1 | contig 13827 bp, 9 predicted proteins | sample CNSS3metaG_FD_160074 | JGI IMG/M metagenome (GOLD analysis project Ga0214544, IMG submission 160074) | Root nodule microbial communities from cowpea collected in UCLA plant growth center, Los Angeles, California, USA - CNSS3 | ecosystem: Host-associated > Plants > Roots > Nodule | place: USA...
AGTGTTTGCTTTGAATTTTCTCCTTTGTGAACTTCACTTGTAGCTTGGAGTTCCACTTTGGTTTCCACCTCCTAAGATGCTACCTTGAGTATTTGGTTACCTCCAAAGAAATCTTCCACCAAGAATGCAACACCAAACCAAAGAAGCCAATAAGGAAAAACAAGAAAAGCTTAAATGAAAGAAGAGCTAAACTCAAGTGGAATATAGTTGAAACATACTCAAAGATTTAACAAAGAAAGACAAACTAGAAATAAGGCAAAGAAACAAGTTAAGCACACAAATGAATTACCTAAATAATGGCACTAGAATGGATTAAAAACAACAAAAAACAAGCTAGAAATCTACATATAATTTGAATTTTCAGCCACTGCCAGTCCAAAAAACGTGAAATTCAACCTCTACTTCAGCGATTTATCATTTTTTCATTTCTCAACATTTTTCAATGATTTTTGTTTTCTTTTTTTCGTCTATGATTTAGCTACAAGAGGCAAAAATCAGATCTGGATTTGCAATAGCCAATGTTTTGTGATAAAACAAATACAGAAAGTGTGCAGACAGACAACACTGGAACAGCAGTAAAATACAACAAAAAAATGCTCTCAAACTCAAGTGATGGTTGTGATTCTAATGTACTTCTTTTGCCACTTTCTTTTAATCTTTTCTTTTGATTATTTTTGGCACTTGCTTGTACTCTTTTTGTGCTCTTTTTCTTTCTTTTTTTTATAGCTCTTACAGCAGCTAGTTTCCACCACAAATTAGAATCACCACCACACTATGCTTGATCATTTGCATTTTAATAGAAACAAAAGAGAAGGAAACTTAAAGGAATCAAAAGAAGATTATGAAACTCAAGGAAACACAATGGAAATTAACTCTAAAGAACTTGCTAAGAACTAATTAACAAGTATGAACTCAAATGCGAAAATTAAAAGCACACAAAGCACACTAAAAATGAAAATGAAACTTAGGTGATTAAGCAAGCACAAGGAAAATTCCCACTAGACATTAAGATAACAAAAGTTATCTAGATGTGAAGGTTCATTTCCAAGGCTCCAAGGGAGAAGAGAAGGTGTATTTATGAACCAAAAATAACAGCAAAACAGTAGCAATACAGTAGCAAAACAACAGCAAAACAGTAGCAAAATGGAAAGCTAAACAAAGTTAAGACATAAATGAACTACACATTACTCTAGACAAAACATATGGATGAGAAAATTGAAATGACTCAAATAGATGAAATAGAAAATGAACAAGACTCAAATGAAAATATAACAGGCATACAAATTCACCATGGTTGAGTTCTTAGGCACATTGGCCGAATGGTTCCAAAGGAACAATGATAAGAACCATATAACTAATGAGGTGAAAAGAAGAAAAACAACAAGACAATCAAAGGAAGTAATGAACAACACGGAAATTGAAAGAAAAAGCACAAGGAAGATGAACTTATCTCTTGGCGTCAAGCTTGATCAACCAAGGCTCTAGATACCATATGATGAGTCCATCTTCAAGAGTAAGGAAGCCAAGGAGAAGCCATGCGAAATTGATGAAGCTTCCATGGAGAAGGATGAAGGTGCAAAAGTTAGAAGATGAGAGGAGAAGTGGTGCAGCAATGGTGTTTGGAGAAACTCTCAAGTGAGGTTGGGCCAACACTCAAGGAAGGGGGCTAGAGGAAACCAAGAAGGAGAACTCTAGCCTAAGTTGATTCACAAAAAGAGAGGAGTTTGGAGTCATCTCAATTTATAGGCTAAAATGAGACCAAGGAGTCTTCAAAAAGTGGAGGGAAAAAGGAGTCTAGAAAGTTGAATTTTGGAGCCAAAAAGGAGAATGTGGGAGGTGTGACTTGCCACCTAAGCAAGTCACACTTGTCTTGCCATGGGAAGCTAACTCTCATCCTTGGAGAGCAAGTTTGAGAAGCTTCTAGGCTTTTCTAGAGTAGACACACTACTCTCGGCCTATTTGGCCCAATTTTCCTTTTTGATCCAAAATTACTTCTAAAGCCCAATTTCCTCTAAGGCCCAATACATGGCCCAAAGAAAACCCTATTCTACTGGGCCCAAAATACAAAGCCCAAAACTAAACCCTATTCTAATATTTACAAACAAAGAGTTTTAGGCTAGGTCTCCACATCTTCCTTGGCCCATGTAAAGTTCATCTTGGGCCTTGTATGTGCATTGGAGGCCCATTCCTCTTGTATCCTCCTAGCCATTGCTCTTGTTGTGGTCCCTTGGTAAGAGGCATCTCATCACCGACTCAATCCATGTCATTTGTTCCATTTGGTGATATCATGGATTCAAAATTTGAGAAGCTTACTACTAATCTAGATGGTTTTATGGATGTTATGGGGACTGGAAACTCCCATTTTGAAAAAAAATTGTCCATAGCCATAGGCCAAGTGATGGATATCGAGCAACAAAATGAAATTCCTAATGAACAAGTCAACATGATGTGTCGCAATTCAACTTTCCAATACACATAAAATGGCATTTGGGAAATGTTAGTAGCGATGAACATAAATGATGATCAAGTTATGGAACAATGTCATGATTTCATGTGCTCAAATCCCACTAACACCAAATGTCTAATGGGCATGACAGCACATCAATGATTGAACAAGTTAGTTATTATGATTATAGGAAGTAGTTGACTAACTTATTTGTAATAAATTCTTTTGTTAATGAATGCAACAGATGTAAACCCTCCTCACCCAAAGAAACCCTCAATGGAAGACGTTTTAGATCAAAGACGTTTTTTTAACGACCATGATCAAATGGTTAAATATGGGTTGGAGCTTTATTCAAGGAGAATTGTTGAACCAAAAAACTATAAATTTTCAATCTTTTGCATCAACTGGTCTTTATTTCCATCAGCATATTTTGTTTCAAGGGATCTTAAACTTTGTTGCATTGGAATCTCCATACTATGCAAACTTATAAAAGTATTTTATTCAAACCTAAAGATCACTACAAATTGATACCTCTTCAGTGAGGTTAACAAGAAAAAACTTAGAATAACACATAATGGTTGACTTAATATAGCGGATCTGAAATATAAAGATCTACAACTATCATTTGTAGACATACTGGAAGACCTCCCATACAATTGTTAGGGTTGGCTTCTATGATCAGATCATAGATGAATAGTCAAAATGTTAAAATTATAGGTTCGCTCAACATTAAAAGGACAGACTTCTCCATCATGTGTTGATTCATATATTGACACCGCGTCTAACTAATTTTGCAAAAGTCATGCAAGAAGACATTTTTATAATATGGGCCCTCAAAAATAACATTTTTATTAATTGGCTTCAATCATGCAAGATATGTTTAAATGCAGGACTAGTGATGCCCCTCTTCCATACGATACTTTGATCACCCAAATCATGCAATATGGTGGAGTTGACCTTTCTCCCGAGGCAAGCACCATATAGGATTGAGACAACATTTTTGTACAAGTTCTTTGAAAAAGTTCAATTGGTTAATGTGAAAATGTCTGACAACATGTTTGGGCAAATGATGATGATGAATCGTAGGCACAACTGCAAGGTCCTTTACATGAAGACACTATATGTTGGGTTTATATTTCATATGGTTTATGGTTATAGTCATTGTGGTTCTATATATATGACATTGGTCTTACACATATAAGGCATTTGACAACACTTTAACCCCAAAACCTTAAGACAATGGTGTTATGGGTCTTACATCTTATATAGTGTTTAACTTTGTCTATTTTATCCAATGTAGGACTTTTGACTCACATTTGGACTATTCTCAACGCTGCAATGGGTACCCACCATTCTTGTGATAGATTTCAACATGAACCCTTCCACTCACATGTTGAAAGTATAACTCAAATATTGGGTGAGGTGCAAGACATGAAAATTAAAATGCATGGAATGGAAGACATGTAAAGAAGAATGCAGCGAGTGGAAGACAATTTATCAAATTTGACACTCGACATGAACCAACGTTTCGACCAGGTGAATTTTAATGTCAACCAAGTTCTTGAAAAACTAGAAGAAGTTCATAAATCTTTTGATTGAATAGTATCCTTCCAGTCTTTGCTTCATTATATTTCAATTACTAAATTAATTTCATTTTATGGTATTTCTTTACAATTATTATTAAAATTTTCATTTATTTGTCTTCAACTCATATGGATTCCGCCACAGGGACATACATGAGTAAATGATCTCAGCAAACAGCCTAATTCATGGAAACCCTTCATTTCAATATACAATAGTGCACATTGTCAAAATTGTTACGAACGATGAACTTTCTAGATGACAACTTATTCAGACATTGCTTCGACTTTCTTTGCTCACACCCATCATATACAAAACATGTTATGGACATGTCCACACAATATTGATGGAATAGGTTATTTGCTTCTATGGACGAAGGTAGGGGCGACTTAACGATTTGGGAGACCTAAAGCAAACTTAAAAAATAAGACCTTTTATTTAAAATTTATTTTTCGAGCTTTTTTTGATGCAAAATTATTTATTACATTGTCTTAATGAATTTCATTTAACATTTCTTTCTAAATAGATAATAGGACTAATTCGTTTAATCTTTCTTGAGACATTGTTGATCTTAAATAAGTTTTTATTATCTTTAGCTTTGAGAAACTCTTTTCGGATGAAACAACTAACACTAAAATTGTTAACATTATCCTATAAGTTATATATACATTTGGAAAAGAATTTATTCTTTTTATATAATTAAGAATGTCAATTAGTTTATCATTTTCCAAGTCTATAATTTCTCTTAAGATATTTAATTCTAAAATTAAATCAAATCCATCCATATTCAACGAATTATCATGTTTTAAATATTTTTCAAGGTTTAAGCATTTTTCTTTTAAAAATGAAATATCTACACACCTTAATACAAGACATTTGCTCTTTTTTCTCCATAGCTCTTTCTTGTTATGCAATTAAAGTCTCAATTCTTCTTTTCTTTTGAATTTTTGAATAGCCTGATTTAAATTTTCTAGTTGACATACCTATATTTTTTTTTTATATGAAAAAAAATGATAATATATAAAACACTACTAAAGATAAATATATAAAACGAATGAATTAAAACAATTAAATCTACTTCTGGTTGTCAAGAAAATAAACTCGATGGTAGACTTGCAATATCTTAAAGTATCAAGTCTCTTTTTTATTCTTAAGTCTCAAATTTGTCACAAGCTTGCAAGTTGTTTATTTTAAGATTAATCACTAATAAAAATAATTAAAAAAAATATTTCTCTTTTAAACTCGATAGTAAGTCTTTCTTTTTCCCTATACTTGAATTATCTTTCTACAGAAAACTCAACTTTGCATTATATTCCAATTAATCTATTATCCAATAAAAGATTAAACCATAATCTAATTAATAGTTTTGTAAAAAAATTCAGTTTCTCCTCAAGATATATGGAAAAAAAAACTCTTGAAACTCGTATCTAAAAGTATCAAAAAACAAATCTAAGTAAAAGAAACACATTTCTAATTCTAATACAAATCCAAAACAGAATAAAAATAACAACACAAATAGAAAGAAAAAACATACTAACCAGAAATGAGGATGAAAAAATTTGTACACACGGACAACATAAGATAAGGAGAGGTAAAGAGAAATCATAGATATATCAAAGAAGAAAATAGAATCCAAATTGATTATAAGATAATAAAGACAGTTAATCTCATAAGGTAAACAAAATTATAATATACTAATAAAAAATTTTAACTCACTAATTATCATTTATAATACCAATAAAAATTAACATACACTAAGAATAATTTAATTAAATTTTATTTCCAAAAATAAACTTATAATTAATTTAATAGAGTTATATTAGTAATAAAATATTTTTTAGAGGTCTTTTTTATCTTAAACATAATTTTAAAATTAGTTTAATAAAGGTATATTAATTAGTACTAAAAATATTTTGAGGCCTTTTATTTTTAAACATTATTTTATAATTAATTTAATAAAGAAATATTAGTAGTAAAAATCTTTTTGAGATCTTCTTATTATTAAGATATAAAGCAAGTGTTTTACTCGTTTTACCCTTGAGCCGACCATCACGAAGACTCTCACTTTTATCCATCTTAAATCATGTTTTAATTATGTTAGTTCACTTTAACAATTATGTGATAAAATAATGAACTTTATTTCTTCATAAGAAATGTTCTTATGACTACATTTTCTACATTTTCTTATCGACTTCCATCATATTCACATGTAATACTTATAATCATTATTAATAATAAAAAAAATAGATAGCTTTTATAACTACTGTTAAAGAAAAATTAATACACATGTCCATAAAATAATAATTACAATAATATTTAATATCTAAATATTTAACATTGTATTCTTTCTTTATTACAATTATTATTATTATTTTCAAAACTATTCCTCAACATAAAAATTAATTTCAATTATTATTATCATTATGTCTTTTATTGTACGTTTCCGTAATATATTTTAATTATGTTAATTCACTTTAACAATTATTTGATAAAATAATGAACTTTATTTCTTCACAAGGAATGTTCTTATGACTACATTTTTTACGTTTATTGTTGCATATTATTTTTTAGTATCTCATTCCAAATGTATCAACTTCCATCATATTTGCATGTTATACTTATAATCATTAATAATAATAATAATAATAATAATAATAATCAAATAGATAGCTTTTACAATTATATATTATTAAAGAAAAATTAATACACATGTCAATAAAATAATAATCACAATAATATTTAATATCTAAATATTTAACATTGTATTGTTTATCTATTATTATTATTTTCAAAACTATTCATCAACATCTTTAAAAATTAATTTCAACAAGTCCAAAAATTATTTTATAATACTTTTGACAATAAAGGTAATTTTGAAATCTTCCTTTTTTATCTATTAAATTTTTTTTTTATCGCATAAATTAAATCACTCACAACAAACTTCATCTTCAAATCTATTTACCCTCACTTTCAAATCTTATAAAAGAAACAACACAAACTTTATCTTCAATCAAATCCACTCAAATCCGTCCACTAACTCTCCCTAAATTCATTTTTTGATAAGAACACAACATTAAGGTGAGGGCTATATTCCAAATTTGCAAGAATCTAGCACTCTTATTATACAAGTAATAAGTATGCTAGACGTTAACTATGAGAGATTTGAATAGGGTATTGAGAGAGGAAAAAAAAAACAAACCAATTGGTAGGCAATAGCTGGTAGGGAATAGCGATTACTGGTATGCTAAATTTTATTAACACCCCAATGGTATCGATGATAAATAATTACATAGTAGTATGTATTAGTCAAAATATTTCTACCAAAACTCTGATGCGGATTTATTTAAACCATTCACAAAAATTGACCGTGGTTCCAAGATCGGTCAATATTGGTTTGTAACAGTATGTTTCATTTTCCTTGTATCAATTAGCGTACGTGAAAATAGGTGAAAGTGAATTACCGAATAAGATCATTTGATAATGATAAAAGCTAGAAGAGCAACTAAAATATATCACCAACATTGCAGGGAGGGGCCATAGCCATACTAGAATTACGCTATTGAACTAACATAAACCAATATAAGGCTTCACTGAGAACGTGACTTAGCCAAAATTTTGAAAGGGGCCATCATTTTTTTCCCTAATTTTTTATACCTGGAGGAAAGAATGTTGTACTCATCTAGCGTGGGTAAATCCTCATGGCCAGATTAACTGGGTTCTTTGCCTCACGTTGGCTGGTGCTCTCTCCTGCATTAATGAACTTGAATTAGACTAGGAAGGTTTGCTAAATAGCACTTAAACTAAAATGCAAAAGAAAAGGGGAACAAAACAAAAGCATTTTGCAATCAAGTTACAAAATTGTAGTTCAATTCAATCGCAAGATCAAGAGGAATAAACAGCCATAGGGAAGTTATAATTCCAAGGTGAAAAACATAGCATGACAACATGAGTACATGTCAGTGAAAATAATTATAAAATTTCGCGCCCCCAAAAGAATGAATTAGTAAATAAGAATATAAACAAATTGACATTTTGGTTAGAAAGCTCATAAAGGTTAAATATATAAAAGTTATTCTTGATTTTCTCGTTACAAAAAAATGGGAAAGATATCATGCATCTAAAGATACTTTTAATATTTCCACCACATCCAATGAGATTCTTTGATTATGCATGCGATATTAGAAGTCTAATTCCAAGAGTTTTTTTATAGAAACAATAAAGAATTGTCAACCAATCAATTGACTACCATACCACAATTTGTCAAAGAAGTTGATCCTGCTTTGTCGCCCTTTTGCAGGTTGTGTTCAGTTCTATGACTTCTAACATGCCCCCCTGCAGAAACACCTCTTGCAATGCATTTCCGATTCACTGTCACATTCTTTGTTATATTCTCTTTACCCTTGACTGTTAAACTATTAATCTTGGTAGTTCTTAGTTTCGCCTTGGCACGATCCATATAACTGTTTTCTTTATTTACTGAGTGTTGTAACAATGCCTTTGAACTTGTAGACGGATACTGGACCTGCAAACGAAAATCCACCACCCTTGATAAACATAACAAGTTTGACTATAGCTACAAAAGAAAATATTGCGATAAGTAGCTACAGCACCGTAACTTTCAGATAAGGAATGCACTCAGAAAATTAAATCTGATGCATTTTGCAATCATTTGGTGAAAACAATTCTTAATACTCAATTAATATGAGCTGGACTCATATCTACATCATTCAAAAGAATTTGTGTAACAAAAAAGAAATGCATCACTTAAGGACAGTGCAGCTTCTCACCAATGACTTTGCTGTTCGATGGTATGCTGGCTTTGCAAAATTGATGTTACTTCCCATTCTGTTACCAGATTTTGTTTCCTCGGCTAAAATGGCCAATGCCTTCGATGTTTCACCTGGCTTGCAACGATTCTTAATTGCACGCTTAATTGTCACCCCACCTTTCTCATCTGTGATTTTCTCTCTGTGCTGCCTTGATACAAACTTAACTTCAATACTTGTGTTTGAACATGACCCAACACTAGACTTCCCAGAAGATGATTTACGACCCCTTGATTGCGTGCTATTATCACCTATCTCCACTTTTGAAGTCTTTACTGAAACATAACTTCTCCTAACGCTAATAACGGATGAACTTCTACTTTTCTGATCACATGGTTGACTACTTACCCCCAAACATTTCTTTTGTGGCTGAATGTTTGAGATTTTTCTTGTAACACAACATTTCCCAACACTTACCCTCCTAATTGATGAACTTATTTTCTGATCACATGCTTTGCTAGATACCTCCATATACTTCTGAGTGTTCTCAGACGTAATTGTACTTCTTGGAGAGCTTCCACCAGTCTTGCGATCTGAACTTGAACTTGGTTTGCTACAACTAGCCTTTGACTCAGTTTTTCCTCCGGCTTGCCGTTCAAAAGTCAATCCAAACTTCCCACTCAATGCTCCTTTTGGCCTGATCACATTTGATTTTAATCTGGGTTTCACTTGGCCAAAGCTGGAACATTGTTGTAAGCCTCTCCTACCCGTCTGTTTATCTAACAAAGTACTCAGATTAATACCTTCCCACTTCTTGTTGTTGTAGTCTTTGCCTCTAGATCTCGAGACCGAAGAAGGAAGCTCAGGCGAATTTACTCCTTGCAAATCAATTCCTGGAGCCAATATCTCCTCACCCTGAGAAAACTTGGATTTTAACTCTTGAGCAGACATTTGGTGGAACCTGAAAGTGATTTGTAGAAAGTACACACACAGCTTACAAAACAATCCCAAGGTCGATATCAAATCGACGAAACCACCAAAAAGAAAAACCCAAAAGGTTCCTTACGGATGACTTTTGTTGAACCAATCATCACCATCTCTGCAGCATAACAAAATTAAAAATCAAAACAACAAACATAAATTGATACAAAAGAACTCAATCTAATAGAAAACTCACGTGTCTGCACTACCAGAGACCGCTTCAACAGTCAAATCTACCCACATAGGTGCTTCAATATGCTCCTGTATCTCACACATTGCAACACACAAAAAGGACAATCACAAATTAACAATAGAAAACTCTGAATACCACAATAGAACTAACATACGAACAGAGAGATCTAAATTGGAAAAGCACAATAGTAGCTGAATCAACGTCATGAATGTAACATATAATACCTTAATAATAATGATAATACCAATGATAAAGAAAACAACAACAATTCAAATGTAAACTTATGGATTTCAAAATTGAAAATCTATAGTTTCACAAACAGAGAATTTTTTTCCGGAATGATCAAGCGCATTGCAATACCACAACAATACTAAGCATAATAAGGGGAAACGAAAAATTACCAGAAAAGCCCAGTGATTGTTGGTCTTCTTGATCGCAACCCCTTTCTTCTTAGAAACTTCCATTGTTTTCAAGAAGAACTGCGAAAAAACGCTTTCACTGAGAGTTTTGTTGTTGTTGCGAATATAAGGACCTACAGAGAGTGTGGGAAATATGATGCGCGAAAACGAAGTTTGGAGAAGGAGGGATGCAAAACGACGACGTGTGGGTTTGCGTTTCCGACTGATTTGCTGTTTGCGTTATGAATTTGGATGATGGGATCGCGCCGTTTGGATGGTTTGGAATATTTGACCGTTGGTAACCCATTCAAAATGTTGGAGCTTGAGAGTTGGAAAATAATAGTGTACTAAAAGTTTAACTATTACTTCAAATAATCGTAAGACCTAAAATAATATTGTGTTCTTCAATTTATTTATCTACATTAGTGGAATATGCGTGAATGGGTTTATTTTTTTTATATGATAATAATATATTATTATTATTATAATTATAAAAAATATATAAATAAATTTATATTTTTATTCTAAGTGAACTGTATTTAATTTGTAGAATCTTTTATTATAGATAGTTATTTTAATTTAAAAAAAATATTTAAAATAAAAAATATCAAATTAAAAAACAGTAAAATTTTAAAAAGGTCTCCATTAAAGGGTAAAATAGTAAAACAATTAATTTAATTTTAAAAAATATACAAAGAATAAAATAGGAAATAAGATGTATATAATAATTAGAGACCAAATATGAGACTGTCACAAAGAACTCTTATTATTGAAGTATTTATTTTTAATTATATATATATATATATATATATATATATATATATATATAAAAAAAAAACGTTTCAAATACCACACATGAGTTATTATACATGCCAATTTTATATAACCCATTTGATATCTACGTATTCGAGAATCTATAAATTCTACTCCGTATTGTTCACAAAATTTTGGGTCGTCCTTTTTATCTTTGATTACTCGATAATTTCTACAAGCACAAATCCCACTTTTGATAGGCCCAAAACTTCTTTCACAAAATAATCCATCTTTTTCAGGTTTATTGGTTTTATAATGAAAAGTATAGGGTTTTGTTACCTCCCCCACTATCTCTCCATTAGGTAAGATTCTTTTAGCTCAAGCACTTATTTGTTGAGGAGAAACTAATCCAATTCGGAGTTGTTGATGTTTATACTGATCAATCATAGAATAAAAAATCAGATTCAGTCCAATTAAGCTTCCTTCCTATCAATCCGGAAGTTCTTCTCAGATATAAGGAAATGATTCAGTTCCATAACTAAAGATCGTAATTCTCGAACGAGCAATCGAATATATATATATATATATATATATATATATATATATATATATATATATATATATATATATATATATATTGATAAATGATGTAAAATCCACATTTTTTTAGTCAGTTTTCATAATCAAAAACACTCATGTTCTATTTTTTTCATTTTTTCTGTTTTGCTTCTCTTAAGCAACTCATCTTTCTTTTTCTCTTCTAATGCTCATCTTCTCGTGAATCAGAGGCCAGATTTGAGATCGTTGCGAAGACCTCTTCGAATCCACCCGAACAATTTCTTCATATGCATAAGCTAAAAATCCAACCTTCTTCTTCTATTTCGTTTTAGAAGTTGCTACATGTAAGGTTTCTTAAATGCATGTGGTTCTTGAGACTTTGATTCTACTTTGATTATGACCAGAGTCTTATCCTTCTTTATGTTCCTTCATTTTTGTGTTCTCTAGATTGAATTGGGATTTTTTGTGCTAGAATCATCTTGGGGTTTTGTGTTTCAAACTTGGGCTACATTAAAAGATAAAGGAAGGTAGGTTTTTGTTGGATGTCAAATTAAACCGATCAATTTGGTATTTAGTTGTGATATGGTATGCTGAATTGATTGTGCATGTTGAATTGCTTGGACCTAACTTTACAACGTAATTGCATGGTTTCATTTGGATGCAATCTGGAAAAAGCACACTTGACTAGTATTAATGCATGATAACACATCTCATCTTTTTATATAAAATTTGATAAATGCATGAGAAGGGCTCAAGACCCATTAGGTAATCTTTATCTTCACTTAAAGTATCCTATAGTAGTAATTGTAGGTTTATATGAATTAGTAGTTAAATATGTGTGCGTTGTTTTGTTTTCTTTCTTTTTCATCTCTTTCAAAATCCTTCCGATGCTTATCATATTGAGATTTGGACTTGCTTGATAGTTAAAATCTTTCAAATTTTTATTAATTATTATGTCGAGCCCTGAACTCGCTTGATAATCTTATTTGCATAACTTTTAATTCTCATGTTGAATCTCGGACTTGCTTGATAATAAAATTTTTCAAAACATTAATTATCATGTCAAGTCCTAGACTCGATTGATAATCATTATTTCATAACTTTAATTATCATGTTGAGTCTGAGACTTTCTTGATAATCATTATTTTCATAATATTAATTATCATGTCGAGTCTCAGACTCGTTTGATGATCACTATTTTCATAACTTTAATTATCATAGTGACTCCAGGATTTGCTTGATAGTTATTATTTTGATAACATTAATTATCATGTCAAGTTTTAGACTTGTTTGATAATCTTTATTTTCATAATATTAATTATCATGTCGAGTCCCGGACTCGCTTGATTAATTTTTATTTTCATAGTTTTAATTATCATGTTGAGTCCTAGAGTTACTTGATAATTATTATTTTTATAATATTAATTATCATGTCAAATATCGTGAAAAGTTTATGTTCCCTATTCTTAAAAGCTATTCTCGTGGGGGCATTAATGAGGTTTTACCATAATATTATGTTGCTATTAGAGATGGCAAATAAACCCGTCACCGTGGGTATTGCCCAAACCCGTCCCCGTTTTGACGGGGAATCCCCACATTAACTGGGTATGGGTATGGGTATGGGGAATCCCCGACTTTTTCAGTTGGGTATGGGGATGAGTATGGGGATGTACATATACCCACCATAATACCCGTCCCCGCCATATCTCCATTCTCGTTTAAATTATTAAAATATTCACAATTAATCAAGTAACCTATATATATATATATATATATATATATATATATATATATATATATATATTTCTATTTTTATTTCTTTTAATTATTTGGTTTGTCATGAAACTCATTCTCATCTCCAATATATTTTTATCTTATCATAACCTTTATGTAATTATGTTAAAATGATGTATGTTAATTAAAAAAAAAAAATTTATGCCTCACATTTGAATATTTCTATTATTTTTTAATATTTTTATTTATTATAAATTTTCCTTTCAAATGAGAATGTTTATACTCTCAATTTAAGGTAATATAAAAAAAATTCTTCACTTATTATTATTATTATTATTATTATTATTATTATTATTATTATTATTATTATTATTAATTTTTGTTTAATTTGAAGAACTCTTTTGTTTCATTAAAATA